>Ga0209257_1000224_pt1 | contig 134156 bp, 122 predicted proteins | sample AraplaCvi_mCL_r2_FD_184277 | JGI IMG/M metagenome (GOLD analysis project Ga0209257, IMG submission 184277) | Arabidopsis root microbial communities from North Carolina, USA - plate scrape MF_Cvi_mCL_r2 (SPAdes) (version 2) | ecosystem: Host-associated > Plants > Roots > Endosphere | place... | reverse complement strand
TTGCGCTGCCCACCCCGGTGTCGGCGACCCGGATCGTCGCCATCACGTCGCCGTCCGCCAGGGGCTCGCAGCGCAAGGTCATCGCGACCTGGCCCTGGGCGGTGAACTTGACGGCGTTGGACAGCAGGTTGGAGACGCACTGGCGCACCCGCACCGGATCGAACGACAGGCTGGCGGGCGTGTCGGCGGCCGCGTCGAAGGTGATCGCCAGCCCCTTGTCCGCGGCCAGGGGGCCATGGACCCGGACCAGGCGGGCGCAGGTCTGGACCAGGTCGCCGGGGATCGGCGCGATGTCCAGCTTGCCAGCCTCGATCTTGGACAGGTCCAGCACGTCGTTCAGCAGGGTCAGAAGATTGCGGCCCGAATCCTCCAGCAGTTCCACCTGTTCGCGTTCGCCGGGCTCCAGCGGCTCCAGCTTCAACGTCTGGGCCAGGCCCAGCATGCCGTTCAGGGGCGTGCGCAGCTCGTGGCTCATGGTGGCCAGGAAGGTCGACTTGGCCTCGCTGGCGGCCTCGGCGCGGGCCCGCGCGTCGCGTAGCTCCCGCGAGGCCCGCCGCTGGTGGACGATCCAGGCCGCGCCGCCGGCCGCCAGCAGCGTCATCAGGCCGGCGACCAGGGTCCAGGCCGTGTTCAGCCCGCGCTGGAGCGCGGCCTCCTTCTCCACGTGCTGCAACCGCTCGCGCTTGGCGCCCAGTTCGGCCTGCAGGGCCGAGGAAATGTCGGCGATCTTGTGCTGATGGTCTTCGTCCATGGCCCGCATCGCCTTGCGGCGCCAGCGGTCATAGACGTCGAAGGCCTCCAGGCCCCGCTTCTCGGCCCGCAGGGCGTAGGCGTCGCTGAACAGGTCGGACAGCGGATCCTCGGCGCCCAGCCCATCGGGCGCGGCGCGCAGCCGCGCGAAATCGCGGCGGGCCCCCTTGGCGTCGCCGAGGCGCGCCTTGACCTCCAGCCTCAGGCGCAGGGCCCCCACGGCCCATGCGTCCTCGGGCTTGTCGAGGAGCGGCGCGACGTCGTCCAGGCAGCGCAGCGTCCGCGCCCATTGCGCCTGGTCATAGGCGATCGAGGCGCAGAGATAGCGGTTGAAGAAGGTGGCCCGGGGGCCGCCTGAGGTCTTGATGACCTCGCCGTGCAGGGCCGCCAGCCGTTCGGCGGCGGCGTATTCGCCGGCCGCGCTGGCCATGGAGGCCAGGTCGTAGACGCGCTCGGCGTCCTGGGTCGCCGACCCGATCCTGCGGTCCAGGTCGGCGGCCGCGGCCATGTGGTCCAGAGCGCTGACATGGTCGCCAAGATCGCCCAGCACCATCGACAACTGGGTGTGGGCCTCCGCCGCCAGCGGCCAGGCCAGACGATCTGAACCGTCGACATCGCGGATCAGCGCCGCGCCCACGGTCGAGGCCCTGGCCCAATGCCTCAGGGCGACCGCCACGCGCAGGCGCTCCAGCTGCGCCACGCGGCGGACGCCGGGGCCCGCGGCGTCGAACCGGCTCCAGACCGCGTCGTCCAGGTCGTCCGTTCGTCCGGACAGCACCGGCGCCGACAGCGTCATCGCCTCGACCATGGCGGCCAGCCTCGGCTCGCCGTCGCGCGCCGCGACCTTGCGCAGTTGGTCGCCCCAGCGTTCGAAATCGGCGTCCTGGCCGTTGTTGCGGTAGTAGTTCAGCACGCGCCAGGCGCCGTAGAAACGCGCGTCGCCCTTGGCCTCCAGCGCCGAGCGCCCCATGGCCTCGATCAGGGCCGGCGTCAGCTTGCCGTGGTGGGCGCGGATCTGCGCGCCCAGGGCGTCGAGGCGGGCCTCCCGGGTTTCGGCCAGCGTCGCGCCGGCCGACAGCGCGGTCAGGGCCAGCGTGACTGCCAAGGCCGCGCGACCGGCGCGTCCGCCAGCGATCCTGCCAGCGATCCTGATTGTCGCCATCGGCGATCCCCCGTTCGTCTCCGGCCGGACCAAATCACGAGTTGATGCAGCCACGCTTAACGCGCCGCCCAAAAAATCCGGGACCCCTGCGACCTATCGCCCCTGCGAGAACGCGCGCCGTCAGGCCCGGGGGCCGCGCCTGGACGGGCGATAGGCGTCGATCTCGATCCCGTGACGGCGCAGCTTGTCGTAGAAGGTCTTGCGCGGCGTACGCAGCAGGCTCATCGCGGTGCGCGCATCCCCGTTGCAGGCGGCCAGGGTCTCGCGGATCGCCATCGCCTCGTACCGCTCGACGCGCTCGGCCAGGCCGTCGGCCTGATCCCCCGCCCCGGTGTCCGGCGTGATCGCGGAAGACAGCCCCAAGGCCACGCGTTCGGCGTAGTGCGCCAGCTCCCGCACATTGCCGGGCCAGTCATGGCCCAGCAGATGGTCGCGGACCGCGGCGGTCAGGCGCGGCACGGGCCGGCGGAAGCGCGCGGCGGCCTCGGCCAGGAAGTGGCCGAACAGCATCGGCACGTCCTCGCGCCGTTCGCGCAGCGGCGGCACCACCAGGGTGACGACGTTCAGCCGGTAGTAGAGGTCGGCGCGGAACAGACCTTCGCGGACCGGTTCGGCCAGGTCGATCTTGCCGGCGGCGATGATCCGGAAGTCCAGGTGGCGAGGCTCGGCCGCGCCGATCGGCCAGATCTCCCGCTCCTCGACCACCCGCAGCAGCTTGGCCTGCATGGCCGGGGTGAGGCCCTCGATCTCGTCGAGAAACAGCACGCCCCGATCGGCGAGTTCCAGGCGGCCGATCCGGGGACGGCCGCCAGCCGCGCCGCCGGTCACCCCGAACAGCTCGGCCTCGAACACCGCCTCGGGCAGGGCCGCGCAGTTGACCGTGGCCATGGGACGGGCGCGGCGCGGACCGCCGCGATGCAGGGCCTGGGCGACCAGGTCCTTGCCCACGCCCGTCTCGCCCTGGATCAGCACGTCGACCTCGGCCTCGGCCAGCTGGGCGATCGTGGCGCGCAGGCGCTGCATGACCGGGGCCTCGCCCAGCAGGGGCGAGCCGGTCGGTCCCTGGGACGCCGCCGCCTCCAGGCGCCGGTTGTCCAGCACCAGGCTTCGCTTTTCCAGGGCGCGCGCCAGGGCCGCCGCCAGCCGCTCCATCGGGAAGGGCTTGGAGACGAAGTCGTAGACCCCCTCCTTCAGGGCGGCCACGGCCATGGCCACGTCGCCATGGCCGGTGATCAGCAGCACCGGAATGTCCGGGTCGATCGCCTGGATGCGCCCGAACAGCGCCAGGCCGTCCATGCCCGGCATGCGGACGTCGGAGACCACCACGCCGGGAAAATCTCGCGACAGCGCCTTCAGCGCCGCGGGCCCGTTGTCGAAGGCCGCAACCTCGAAGCCGGCCAGCTCCAGACCCTGGACGGCGGCGACACGCAGGGCGTCGTCGTCGTCGATGAACAGCACCTTGCCGGTCGACACGGTCATCGATCAGCCTTGCGCAGGGTCAGGGTGAAGGTCGCGCCCTCGCCGGGGACCGAAGCGGCGGTCAGCTGGCCGCCGAAGCCCGCCACGATGTCGCGGGCGATGACCAGGCCCAGGCCCAGGCCCTGGGGCTTGGTGGTCAGGAACGGCGTGAACAGGCCGCGCTCGACCTCCGGGGCCAGGCCCGGACCGTTGTCGCCGACGGCGATCTGAACCGTGTCGCCCGCGTCGCGCACGGTCAGGGTCACCAGGCCCTGGGCGCGATGCTCCACCGCCTCGAAGGCGTTCTGCAGCAGGTTGACCAGCACCTGTTCCAGCCGGATCCGCTCGCCCAGCACCGTCAGGCCCGGCGTCTCGCCCTGCCGGATCAGGCGCGCGTCATGGCGGCGCGATCGGCTGGCGGTTAGCAGGACCGAACCTTCGACGACCTCGGACACCAGGGTCGGCTCGACCCGGCCGTCGGCCTTGCGCGAGAAGGCCCGCAGCTCGTCAGTAATGCGGCCGATCCGCTCGGTCATGGCCGCGATCGCCACCAGGTTCTCCCGCGCCGTCTCCGGCTTGCCGCGGCCGATCAGCACCAGGCCGTTGTCGGCGTTGGCGCGGATGGCGGCGACCGGCTGGTTGATCTCGTGCGCCACCCCGGCGGCGATCTGGCCCAGGGCCGCCAGCTTGTTGGCCTGGACGAGGTCGGCCTGCAGGGCCCGCAGCCGGGTCTCGGTCCGCTGCCGCTCGTCGACCTCGCGCGACAGGGCGCGGTTGACCTCGGTCAGCTCCTGGGTGCGGACCTCGACCCGCCGTTCGAGCTCGACACGGGCCTCGCGTTCGCGCTGGGCGGCCAGCCGGATGCGCCGCCGGCGGATCCACAGCCAGAACAGCACCGTGCACAGAAGGATCCAGACCAGGGCGGTGATCCAGCGCGCCGCGGCGGCGGCCTGGTCGGCGGGCGTGGCGGCCGTCAGCAGGTGCAGCGTCCAGCCAGGCGCCACATCGGGCAACAGGGTCTCGATCTGGCGCTCGGCGCGGTCGACATCGGTTCGCTGGACGCCGTCGCCGCCGCGCGATCTCAAGGGCAAGGGCCCGAACGCCGCATCGCCGAACTGGCCCTGTTCCCGCAGCGCCGCGCGATCCTTCTCGGACAGCGGACGGCGCGCCTGGAAACGCCAGTCCGGCTGGCTGGTGATCAGCACCAGGCCGCGCGGATCGACCACGAAGGCCGGCTCGCCGATGGCCCGCCAGGCCGCCTCGACGCCGTCGAACTCCAGCTTGACCACCACCACGCCCAGCGGTCCCGTGGCCCCATCCACCCGGCGGGCCAGGTAGAGGCCCGGCTTGCGGCTGACCGTGCCCAGGGCGAACTGCTCGGCGTGGCCCTGGCGCATGGCTTCGGTGAAATAGGGGCGAAAGCCGTAGTTCGAACCGACGAAGCTGGCCGGCTGGTTCCAGTTGCTGGCTGCGACGGTCACGCCGTCGGCGGTGATGACATAGACGGCGGCGGCGCGGGCCTGGAGGCCCAGCGCCTCCAGCTTGCGCGACAGGGCGGCCAGCCGGGCCGGCGCGCGGCTGGACAGGGCCGCCTCCAGGTCGGCGTCGTCGGCCAGAACCAGCGGCAGGGCCCGCTGCTTGTCGAGCTCGCTGCGCAGCACCGCCGCGTGCAGCGCCGCCGAGGCCGTCGCCCGTGATCGCAAGGTCGCCATGGCGCGATCCTGCACCAGCGCCCCGACCGTCCAGGCCAGGGCCAGGCCGATGACGCCGGCCGCCAGGGCCAGACCCAGCAGGCGCCGGCGCGAAACCGGTGCGTCCGATGTCGAAGACGAACCCACGTCAACCTCCAGAGATCGTGCCATATACCACACAAACACGGGCTTTCATGGGCGAAATACGACACAACAGTAACCGCCGCGACAGGAGCATCTCGGCTTATATCGTTATAAATCAGATATTTAGTCGAATCTAAAGAAATTCAAGAACGCGCGGTGAAATTCCCTCACTCTAGGCCCAAGCGCCACGCCTTCAGAGACGCGCGAGGAAACGAGCCCAGGAGCCGCCGATGATCCCGCAGACCCCCGCCGCCGCGCCGTCGCGCCACGGCCGCTGGTACGCCCACCTCTATGTCCAGGTGCTGATCGCCATCACCGCCGGGGCCCTGATCGGCCACTTCTATCCGCACTTCGGCGAGTCCCTCAAACCGCTGGGCGACGCCTTCATCAAGCTGGTGAAGATGGTCATCGCCCCGGTGATCTTCCTGACCGTGGTCACCGGCATCGCCGGCATGCGCGACCTGGGCAAGTTCGGCCGCGTGGTGCTGAAGGCCTTCGTCTACTTCTTCACCTTCTCGACCCTGGCCCTGATCCTGGGCATGGTGGTGGCCAATGTCGTCCACCCGGGCGCCGGCATGAACATCGACCCGGCCAGCCTGCACAGCGACAAGGTCGCCGACTACGCGGCCAAGGCCCACGAGACGACGGTCGTCGGCTTCCTGAGCAACATCATTCCCGCCACGGTCACCGGAGCCTTCGCCGACGGTGACATCCTGCAGGTGTTGTTCTTCTCGATCCTGTTCGGCGTCGCCCTGGCCCTGGTCGGCGACAAGGGCCAGCCGGTCACCGACCTGCTGGAGTCGATCGCCCACGCCTTCTTCCGCCTGGTCGGCATCCTGATGAAGGCCGCCCCGATCGGCGCCTTCGGGGCCTTCGCCTTCACGATCGGCAAGTACGGCATCGGCTCGGTGATCAACCTGGCCGCCCTGGTCGGAACCTTCTACGCCACCTCCCTGGTGTTCGTGCTGGTGATCCTGGGGGCGGTGGCGCGCTTCAACGGCTTCTCGATCCTGCGCCTGATCCGCTACCTGAAGAGCGAACTGCTGCTGGTGCTGGGCACCAGTTCGTCGGAATCGGCCCTGCCCAGCCTGATCGACAAGCTGGAGCGGGCCGGCTGCGCCAAGCCCGTCGTCGGCCTGGTCGTGCCGACCGGCTATTCGTTCAACCTCGACGGCACCAACATCTACATGACCCTGGCGGCGCTGTTCATCGCCCAGGCCACCGGCGTCCACCTGTCGATCGGCGACCAGTTGCTGCTGCTGGGCGTGGCCATGCTCAGCTCCAAGGGCGCGGCCGGCGTCACCGGCGCGGGGTTCATCACCCTGGCCGCCACCCTGTCGGTGGTGCCCTCGGTGCCGGTGGCCGGCATGGCCCTGATCCTCGGCGTCGACCGGTTCATGTCCGAATGCCGGGCCCTGACCAACTTCATCGGCAACGCCGTGGCGACCATCGTCGTCAGCCGCTGGGAGAACGCCCTGGACAAGGACCTGCTGGACGCCGCCCTGGCCGGCCACCCGGTCCCGTCGGATGTCGAGCCCACGGCTGGCCCGACCCCGGTCGCGGCCGAATAGACTTTCTCCTGCGGGAGGCCGTCCGGGCGGCCTCCCTCCCGTCCCCAACCGACCACCGGCTTCCGGCGCGTGGCGCCGAAGACGGGGAGACTCCGCCATGCGCATGCTTTTCGCCACCACCGCTCTCGTCGCCGCCAGCCTGGCCGGCGCGGCCCACGCGGAAGATCCCGACCTGGCCGCGCTGAAGGCGCAGATCCAGGCGCTGCAGGCCCGGCTCGACGTGCTGGAACGCCAGGCCTCGACCGCCCCGCCCGTCGCCGCCCCGGCTCCAGCCGCCGCGCCGATCAAGACCCTGCCGTCCAAGCCGGCCGCCGAACCGATCCGCTGGGAGAACTCGCCGCGCTTCACCGACCCGGCGTCGGGCGCGACCTTCAAGCTGCGCGGGCGGATGTCGCTGGACGCGGTGGACTCCACCACCGAGCGCGACGGCCTGGCTGACTATCACGCCCGCCAGTTCAAGGCCCGCCAGCTGTTCCTCGGCGTCGAGGGCCAGACCGGCCGCTGGGCCTATCGCCTGGAGGGCGGCGCGGTCAGCGGCGGCGCCTGGGGCTGGGACGACGCCATCATCGAATACAAGCTCAGCGACCGGACCTCGCTGCTGGCCGGCAACCAGAAGGCCGCCTCGCTGGAGGGCCTGACCTCCTTCAAGTCGATCACCTTCATGGAGCGCGGCGCCTATGGCGACCTGATCGACGCCGGCTATACCCTGGCCCTGGAAGCCGTACGCACCGGGTCCAACTGGTCGCTGTGGGCGGCCCTGCAGGGCGACAGCATCAACAAGGCCGACGTGACCGGCGGCTTCGACCCCAACCAGGCCGTCGAGCGCTCCGGCGCGACCGTGCGGGCCACCTGGTCGCCCAAGCTATCGGAGAACGACCGCCTGCACCTGGGCGCCTGGGCGCGGCGGCGAGACCGCGGCGGCGAGACCGGTTTCACCTATTCGGCCGCCGCCAACACCGCCTTCCGGCCGCAGACCGCGTCCGGCGCCACCCTGCTGAGCACCGGCGCGGTCGGCGACGGCGACACCACCCTGGCCCTGGAAGGCGCCTGGGTGCACCGCGCCCTGTCGGTGCAGGCCGAGGCCGCCCGGATCAAGGTCGACCGCATCGCCACCACCCTGAGCCCGACCCTGGGCGGCCCGAACTTCGACATCGTCACCGCCTATGGCGCCGTCAGCTGGTTCCCGACCGGCGAGACCCGGCCCTACAACCCCAACGGCTCGTTCGGACGGGTCAAGGTGCTCCACCCGCTGGACAAGGGCGGCCTGGGTGCGGTGGAGCTGGCGGCCCGCTACGACTACGCCGACCTCAGCGACATGGCGGCCAACACCGTGGTCGCGCCGTCACTGCAGACCGGCCTGGCCACGGCCGGGATCTATCGCGGCGTCACGCTAGGGGCCAACTGGTATCCCTACAGCTATGTCCGGCTGACCGGGAACCTGACCCGGGCCAAGATCGACAACCGCAACATCGCCGGCGCGGAACTCGACGCCGACGTCACCGTGGCCCAGGCCCGCCTGCAGGTGGAGTTTTAGGAGCGACGTTCGAGGCTGTGCGTGGTCCTCGTCCTTCGACAAGCTCAGGATGAGGACCATTACAGGCTCGGCGGTCGAAAACCTCATCCTGAGCTTGTCGAAGGACGAGGTTTCGGCCGCAGCGCCGAGTGGCTATCCAAACCGGGGCGCGAACAGGAAACGGTTGAAGGCCCCCCGCAGTCAGCGCCCGGCGCCCTCGATGATCGCCACGCCCCAGGGCGGCAGGTCGAGGGCTTGGCCGGCCTCGACCTTGCGCCCGGACAACAGCTCGGTCCCCGCTCCGACCCCGCCCGCCAGGCGCTGCGGCGCGGCCGAATAGTTGAGCACGTAGCGCACCGCGCGGCCGTTCGACAGCTGGCCGCCGCGGACGATGACCGGGAACCGGGTTTCCGGAATCGCGACGCCGGCGCGCCGGGCCTCGCCGGCCAGGATCTTCTCGATCATCGCGTCGGTCGGCATGAAGCCGACATAGGCGACCTCGCCCTTGCCGTAGGCGTTGCGGGTCATCGCCGCATAGGCCGGCCAGGACGGGTGCTTGTAGCGCGCGACGACAGTGGCCGTCGTGGGCGTCAGGAACTCCATCCACCAGCGGGCGGCGTTGTCCTTGTCGCCGACGGCGAAGGGGTCGCCGTCCAGGGACACGCCCTCGGGCCTGGTGAACTGCTCGTAGCGCACGCCCGCCGCCTCGGCGATCCGGCCGGGCTGGGACGTGTAGCGCACCTTGGTGTTCTCGTCGGAGAAGCCGCTCTTGAAGGTGTAGACCAGATGGCCACCGTCCTTGGCGTAGGCGTTCAGCCGGTCGATCTCGGCGTCGCTGGCGGCGTAGAGCGCGGGCACGACGATCATCTGGTAGTCGGACAGCGGCGCCTTGGAGGTCGGCGACAGGATGTCGACCTCGACGTTCATCCGGTAGAGGGCGTCGTAATAGGGACGCATGACGTCGTTGTAGCCGACGTCCGAACTGATCTTGAACGAGTCGAAGGCGCTCAGCGCGGTGTTGCTGACATAGAGCGCGACGCGGTTGCGCTTCTTCAGATTGACCAGTTTCGGCCCCAGCCGCTTGAGGTCGGCGCCGATGGTCTTGGCTTCCTCATAGACGGCGTTGGGCTGGTAGTCCTGCGAGAGCACGCCGCGCCAGTAGGTCTCGATGGCGTTGGCCGTGCTGGCCCAGTGCCAGTACTCGACCATGTTGGCGCCCGACGCCAGGTGGCTGAAGGCCTGCAGCCGCAGCTGGCCGGGATAGGGCGTCCACTCCGGAAAGCCCTGGGCCTGGGTCTCCAGCACCAGGTAGTTCTGGCCGTCGCGCAGGGACCGGGTCAGGTCGCCGCCGAAGGCGATCTCGGCGCCCGTCAGCTTGTCCTGGCTGGGGTGGTAGATGTCGATGCCGGCGACGTCGAGCGCTCGGGCCGCTTCCCAGTGGTTCACCTCGGGCTGCACGCCGAACGAATGGCCGCGCCAGCTCAGGTCGAAGTTCTGGGTGATGAACTGTCCCGGCCGGGCGTGGGCCCGCACCAGGTCGGCCTGCCAGGCCAGGAAGTCGGTGACCAGGCCGCGCTGGAACCGAGCGAAGGCGTTGGACAGGCTGGCGTTGATCGAGCCGTTGACCGACGGGAAGTCTTCCCACCGGTTGATGCGGTTGCTCCAGTAGTCCAGGCCGTAGGCCTTGTTCAGGGCGTCGAGGTCGGGCCAGCGGCGCTTCATGTCGGCGACGAAGGCGGCCTGCACGTTGGGACCGCTGGTGTCGTAGGCCTTGGTCTCGTTGTCGATCTGGTAGCCGATGACCGCCGGATGGTCCTTCACGTGGTCGACCAGGGCGACGATCACCCGCTCGGCGGCGCGGCGATAGTCGGGATCGGTGATGTCCATGTTCTGGCGGCGGCCGTATTCGGCGCGGCCGCGCGGCGTGACGACCAGGACATTGGGGTGTTCGCGCGCCAGCCAGGTGGGGACGGCGTAGGTGGGCGTGCCGACGATCACCTTGATCCCGTGGCGCTGCATGGCCGCCAGGGTCCGGTCGACGTGGCTGAAGTCGAAGACGCCGGGCTGGGGCTCCAGCGTGCCCCAGGTGGATTCGGCGATGCGCACGACGGTGATCCCCGCCGCCTGCATCATCCGCGCGTCCTCCTCGACGCGGTCGGTCGGGGTGTACTCGTCGTAGTAGGCGACGCCGTAGAGGATGGTGTCGGGGAGGTCGGCCGCGACCGCGACCCGTCCGCCGCCTAGCATGAACAGCAGCGCCAGCGCCACGGCCCGCAGGCGTCGATCGAAGTTCAACATCCCCACCTCCCTAGTTATTTGTCGGAGTAATGGGCGGGGCGGGTTTTGGCAAGCTTGCGCGGTCGACAGCCTTGTCCGGGGCGGGTGTCAGGAGGCCAGACCGGCCAGCGGCGGCGCCGCTGGCCGATCACGCATCATTCGCCGAAGCGGAAGCGCAGGCCCAGGCCGTAATAGCGGCCTTCGTAGCGGACATCGACCGGATAGGTCCGGTTTGGCTGGTAGTTGTTGTAGTTCTCGAACGGCTTGGCCAGCAGGTTCGAGACGTCGGCGCTGATGGTCAGGTGCTTGGAGATGTCATAGCTCAGCGACGCGTCCAGGCGCGAAATCGCCTTGACGCCCACGCCCGTGTACAGCGAGCCGTCGGTGTTCTGGCGATAATAGCTGACCCAGGGCGAACGGTGATTGTAGGAGAGCCGCCCGGTCAGGCCGTTACGCTCGTAGAAGACCGCGGCGTTGTAGGTCCACTTGGACAGACCCTCGATACGGACGAACGGTCCGTCCCCGCCCAGCGCGGCGGGCTGTCGCTTCCTGCCGTCGATATAGGTGACGTTCCCTTGGACGCCGAAGCCCTTGAACGCCTCCGGCAGGAAGTCCAGGAAGGTCTGGCCGCTGATCTCGAAGCCCTTGATCTTGCCCGCGCCGGAATTCTCCGGGCGGCTGATCTCGATCAGGCCGTAGACCGGGTCCTGGACCCGCCGGGTGTAGTTGCTCGTGAAGCCGAACAGGTCACGATAGAAGCCCGCGACGGTGATGCTGCCGGTGCTCGAGAAATAGTACTCGGCGCTGGCGTCGTAGTTGTTGGACGTCAGCGGCAGAAGATCGGGGTTGCCGCCCGAGCCGTAGGCGTTCGGCGCCGGGGGCGAATTCGGATCGACGGGCTGCGAGGGATCCTTCACGACCTGGGTGACGTTCAGAGCCGGGTTGAGCGCGCCGAAGTCGACGCGAGTGCGCGTCTGGGTGTAGCCCAAGCGCAGCTGAAGCTTGTCGATCGGCCGGATCCGCAGGCTGACGTTCGGCAGGACGTCGGTGTAGTTCTGCTTGATCGTCCGCGGGATCAGGCTCGTGGAGCCGTTGGCGGAGATCCGCGAGGTGCCGGAAAACTCGCCCAGGGTCTGGACGACCCGGACGCCGACCACGCCATCGATTGCGATCGAGCCGACGTCGAAGGCGTATTTCGCTTGCGCGTATTCCGCGTAGCTTTGCTCGGTGGCGCTGAAGGCGCCCCCCTGGTCCAGCGGCACGTCGGGGCTGCTGAAGGCCTTCAGCGTGTCCTTGTAGCCCTGGTCGTTGGGATTCAGCGCCACGAGCTGCTGGAGGGCGGTGACGGAGCGCTGCTGCAGGCCCGTGAAATTCCCGGCGATCCCATCGCGCGTCGGCATCAGGTACTGGGTGAAGCCCTGCGAGTCGCCGCGGAACGGATCCTCGACCATCTGCAGTTGGCCGACGGGGAGACCGGCCAGCGGGAGCTTGAGCGGCAGCACCCAGGCGTAGCGCGAACCCTGGATCAGCGAGGCGTCCCGATCGGTGAAGCGCAGGCCGAACTTGATCTCCGGGAGCCAGGAAGCGCCCGTGTCGAACTTGGCGTCGCCTCGCCACTGCACCCCGCTGCCCTTGGCGATGTAGTGTCGCTCGTAATAGCCGCGCCAATAGTAGTTGGCCGGGTTGGCGGCGTCGAAATTGGTGATGTCGAAGGCCGCGCCGTCCTTTTCATTGAACTTCACGACGACGGTCGGCGCCGTGGTGAAGGCGCTGTCGAGGCTCCAGTTGCGGGCCTCGTACTCGCTGTCCTCGTAGGCGAGGTCGGTGGACAGGGTCAGGCGATCGCCGCGCCAGGTCGCGCCGACCGCGCCCTGGTAGGTGTTGGTATGGTCGGCGCCGGTCGAGCGGTAGGCCTGGGGCGCGACGCCGCCGGTCTTGGTGAAGCCCGCCGCCTGATCGGTGGTCCCCGGAACCAGCGTGACGTTGGTCAGCGTCGGATCCTGCTGAACCGTCGAATCCCAGTCGCGCAGGTTGACGTCCAGGTTGTCGGTCGCCTGCCGGCCGCGATAGCCCTGGTAGATGCCGTCGAAATAGACCTCGAGCTTGTCGTTCGGCCGCCACTGGAGGGCGATGTTCCCGGAGGGCCTGAAGCGCTTGCCGCCGTCGTTGTAGAGGCCGACGGAGTGCGGATAGTAGAAGCTGTTGCCCGCGCTGGCCGGCGAAACGCTGGACGCGGGGCTGACCTGGCGGATCCACTGGTTGTTGTAGCGCACGCCGTTGCGGTACTGCGACTGGGCGTAGGTGGCGTTGGCCAGGACGCCGATCTCGCCGATCGGCGTGTCCCAGCGGTCCGAAACCAGGATGTTGCCGTTCGGGTCGTACTTCTTGGTCTGGTCGTTGTAGGTGCCGCGGACGCCGCCGCCGACGAACCAGTCCTTGAAGTCGAAGGGGCGGCGGGTGCGGACATTGATCAGGCCCGCCAGGCCGGGCTCGACGATGTCGGCGGTGCCGGACTTGTAGACCTCGATCCCCGCCAGCGCCTGGGCCGGGAAGTCCTGCAGCTGCACGCGGCGCAGTTCGGCGGTGAAGATCTCGCGGCCGTTATAGGTGGTGGCGACGTCCGGCAGGCCGCGGATCAGCACGCGGTTGGCCTCGTCGCTGAAGCGTTCGACCTGCACGCCGGTGATGCGCGCCAGGGTCTCGGCGGCGGTGTTGTCCGGCAGCTTGCCGATGTCCTCGGCGACGACCGCGTCGAGGATGGCGTCGGAGTTGCGCTTGATCATTTGCGCCGACCGCAGGCTTTCCCGAAGGCCGGTCACGACGACCTCGTCGACCGCCGAGGCCTCCACCGCCGGTTTGTCCGTTGATTTCTGGCTGGCTGGCGCTGTCTGGGCCGCGGCGGGCATGGCCAAAAGCGCCAACGGCGCGACCGACAGCATGAAAGCGAGACGTTTCATCGTTCCCCCTAGTGATAAGGCCCGAGGTATTTTCCTCGTGGCCGCCAATTGTCTGACCAAACCTGCCTGCGTCGCCTTCAGTCGTCAACAAGTTTGTAATATTAATGCCACCGAGCAACTTGGTTGGAATTTTCGGTGCGCTTCCCTCCATGACATCAGGCGGCCGATACCCATACGGGCCGGCCGTTTTAGGCATATTGCCTTCCATAACAGGGCGTTGCCTTTCGGAACTCAGTTGGGCCCGCGCTCTCGCACAGCAGCGATCCGGGCGGTTATATACTCGGACAAAATTGGAACGTTCGCGGGGTGACCACGTGGCGAATCCGCTGCGGTCGACGCATCCGAGTCGGGTGTTCCATGCCGCATCGAGGGCCTGACGAGCTGGTCGTCCCGGCTTTGGGCTGTCAGCCGCGCGGCGTCGGTCGGTTCAAACCTCGGCGTGGCCGCCGCGGAACGCGCGATAGAAGCCGGCTGGACCATGGACGGTGAAGCCCTGCCCCCCGGTGGATCGCCCCACCGTCCAGACGCCCGACAGGCTCTTGCCGGCCTCGACCGTGTAGTAGCGCGGGCCGCTGTCGTCGCCGTCGCGATAGACCGTGAACACCGCGCCGGCCTCGCCCCGGTTGAGGAACCGCAGGGTCAGCTCACCGTCCGTCCAGCGCGCCAGAACCTCGAGGTCGTAGGGCAGCGGCCGGGCCGGCCGCACGCCCGGCTCCTGGCGCGGCATGACCGGCGGCTGGACGTAGGTCGCCTTGGGCAGGCGGCAGCTGGCGTCGCTGCGCGCCTTGTAGTCGCCGGTGTCGGGCAACCGCCGCAGCCAACTCGTGTCGCGCCGCTCGGCCTCGGAGACGTCGAAGTCGAAGGCCGAGGTCAGGTCGCCGCACACCGCGCGCCGCCACGGGCCGATATTGGGTTCCGCCACCCCGAACCGTCGCTCCAGGAAGCGCAGCACCGAGGTGTGGTCGAAGACCTGCGAATTGACCCAGCCGCCGCGCGTCCAGGGCGAGACGATCAGCATCGGCACCCGAAAGCCCAGGCCCAGCGGCTCGCCGTGATAGTCCTCGCCGCGCAGGTCGACCGTGCTGGCGCCGAGTTCGGGCCGGATGGCCGGGATCGGCGGCGGCACATGGTCGAAGAAGCCGTCGTTCTCGTCATAGTTCAGGATGAAGACGGTCTTCCGCCAGACCTCCGGATGGGCGCCCAGCGCCGCGACCAGGCGTGCGGTCAGGGTCTCGCCATAGGCCGGCGGCGCGTCGGGGTGCTCGCACAGCTTGAACGGCGCGACGATCCACGACACGGCCGGCAGGGCGTCGGCCGCCACGTCGGCGGCGAAGGCGTCGACCAGGTGCTGGCCCGTGGTCTCGGCGGCGTTCTCCTTCGTCGATCCCGCCACCCAGGCCCTGGCGCGCCGATAGGCCTGCGAGCCGCGGTCGAGGTTGCGGTACATCGGGAAATAGGCCAGCGGATTGTCGCTGTAGTTGTCGTACTCTTGGTAGACCTTCCAGCCGATCCCCGCCGCCTCCAGGCGCGCGGCGTAGGGCGTCCAGCCGTAGCCTGGGAAGGCCGGGTCGTCCTTGGCCATGTCGGCGCAGCCGTTGTCGTCCGAGCCCTCGTTGGAGACGGCCGAGACCGTGACCTGACCGACGCTGAGGCCGTTGGTCCCCGAGAACAGGAACAGGCGGTTGGGTCCCGTCGGTCCGTGCACCGAGGCGTGATAAGCGTCGCAGATCGTGAAGGCGTCGGCCAGGGCGTAGTAGTAGGGGATGTCCTCGCGCGTGAGGTGGCCCATGCTCATCGGGCCCTTCTCAGGCATCCAGACGTCGTAGTTCTTCCAGCGGTCGTGGCTGCCCTTCCAGCTGTGGTCCAGGCCCGACAGGCATTGGGCGGCGGTGGCGCCGGTGTTCAGCCGGAACGGCATGATCGTCTCGCCGCCGTCCTGGTCCAGTTGCTTCTGCATCCACACCGGATCGCCGTTCGGCTTGAGCGCCGGGTGCGGATCGTCGAAGCCGCGCACGCCGCGCAGCGCGCCGAAATAGTGGTCGAACGAGCGGTTCTCCTGCATCAGGATGACCACGTGCTCGACATCCTGGATCGAACCCCGCCCGGGCGACGTCGCCCGGGCGGGCCCGCTGGCCACCGTCGCGCCCAGGGCCGCACCCGAAGCGGTCTTCATGAAACGGCGTCGGGTGAAGGGCATGGAACGCTCCGGCTGGGCCGCTTCGCGAGGGGGAGCACGAAGCGGCCGGGCGAGGGACGGATCAGAAGCTATAGGCCGCTGATATGAAGGCGTTGCGACCCGACGAGACCAGTTGCGGAATCGTGCCGCTGTCGCGGCCGACCGTCCGGTAGTAGCCGTAGTCGTTGAGCAGGTTCGAGGCCGACAGGGTCAGCTTCAGCCCGCTCCGGAACTGGTAGGCCACGCTGGCGTCCAGGGTGCGGGTGGCGCGTTGCCACTCGTTGAGATCCGCCCCGCCGTAGTCGCCGAACCGGTAGCTGACCAGGGTCGGTCCGCCGTAGCGGTAGGACAGGGTCGCGGTCAGGCCGTCGCGATCGTAGAACAGCGAGGCGTTGTAGAGCAGGTCCGGCGAGCCCTGCATCCGCATGCCGTTGTCGGTGCCCGGGTCCTTCAGGTCGACCTTCGAGCGCTGCAGGGTCAGGTTGCCGCTGACGCCCAGGCCGCCCAGCCAGCCTTGCAGTTCGGTGAACTGGCGCCGGGCGGACATCTCCAGGCCGTAGACGCGCGCGTCGCCGCCGTTCTCGGGCCGGCTGATCGACGAGATCCCCGTCTGGGCCACGGCCTGGGCGCGATAGGTGTTGCCGCGGTCGTAGAGGTAGTTGGACAGGTCCTTCAGGAACAGGCCGACCATGACCTGGGTCCCGCTGGCGCCGGCGTGTTCGTACGAGACGTCGTAATTGACCGCCGAGATCGCCTTCAGGTTCGGATTGCCCTCGGTGATGTCGATCGAGCCGTCGGGATTGAGCGAGGTGGTGCGGCCCCCGGCCAGCTGGAAGAAGGCCGGCCGCACATAGCTGCGCCAGATCGAGGCCCGCACCACCGTCTCGGCGTCGGGACGGTAGTTGGCGTGCACGCTGGGCAGCACGAAGTCGTACTTCGTCTGGTTGGAGGCGAAGGCCGAGGCGCCGGCGCTGTCGTCCGGATTGGTGACCTGGTTCCAGAAGGTGTCGTGAATGTCGGTGTGCTCGTAGCGCAGGCCCGGCTGCACCTCGACGACGCCCAGCTTGAGATTGGCCAGCACGTAGACGGAAGAGACCTTCTCCGTGCCCGACAGGCTGTTCTTGTTGAAGTCGTCGGCCGACAGGGTCTGGGTCCTGGCCAGGCCGGCCATCAGGTCGGTCAGAGCCGCGCCGTCGCCGATCGGCAGGGCGTAGGGATAGACGCCCTTGATGGTCTGGCCCAGCGTCCTGTCGATCAGCGGGCTGTCGGCCAGGGTCGAGCCCGCCGGATAGGGATTGAGCCCGCTGTAGTCGCGCGAACTGGTTTCCCGGCGGCTCTCGACATATTTCGCGCCGAACGCCACGTCGCGCAGCACGTCGCGGTCGAAGTCGTAGTGGAAGTCGACCTTGCCGCCGGTCTTGCGCTGCTCGCTGTGGGAGCTGGTGAACTCGCCGCTGTCCTCGCCGACCAGGAACAGGCGGCTGTCGTTCAGCCGCGCCAGCTGGGCCGGCGTCAACTGCGGGATGGGATAGCGGTCGCGATAGGTCACCGTGAACGGGCCGTTGAGGTCGTTGTCGGCGCTGGTCTGGTAGGTGATCTCGGCGTGGTCGGGAGCCGAGTTCTCGCCCCAGCTGTAGAAGACGTTGTAGTCCGCCGTCAGCTTGCCGAACTTCGACTGGCCGCCCAGCTGGAAGGAGTCCAGCTCCGACACTTCCGGCGAGGTCTCGAACCAGTAGTGGTATTCGCCGTCGTCCTCGGCGTTCTGGTACAGGCCGTCGGGCCGCAGGACCCCGGCCGAATAGCCGTCGGCCTGGATGCTCTTCTGGTAGACCTCCTGGTCGATGTTCGAGCGGGCGAAGCTGCCGCGGGCGTACAGCGTCGTGCGTTCGCCCTCCCAGTCCAGCGAGGCGATGGCGCCGTAGCGCTTCTGTTGGCCGCGCGTGAACTGGGCGTTGAGGCTGGTCAGCAGCAGGTTGTCGCTCTTGTCCATGCCGGCCGGGTTGGAGCCCTGCTCGCCCTCGGAAATGGCGTGCTCCCACTGGCCGGCCTGGTAGTCCTGCATCGTCGAGGCGAAGTCGCGCTGGCCGTAATAGGCGGTGGCGTAGAGCCCGAACCGATCGTCGGCGCCGAAGCGGCGAGCCAGTTCCGCCTGGGCCAGGCCCGAACCGCCCTTGAGGCCGTAGCGCAGCGGCAGCTGGGCCAGGCCGGCCTGGACGTAGATCCGGGTCATCGGTTCCTTGAAGTCGAGGCCGGTCGGGGTGCGGAAGTCGATCGTGCCGCCGATGGCGTCGCCGTCCATGTCGGCCGTCGAGGTCTTGGACACCACGATCCGGTCCAGGCCGACCGGCGGCAACAGGCTCAGTTCGATCTGCCGGCTGTAGGGCATGCCCTGGGCGGCGTTGACGCCGTTGAGCAGGTTGACGTTGTAGGCGCCGTTCAGGCCGCGGAGGCTGACGAAGGAACCCTCGCCCCGGCCCGCCGCATCGACCCCGTGGTGGTTGCCCTGCGACGGCGAGCCCATGTTGTCGGTGGGGGAGACCGAGACGCCGGGCAGGCGGGCCAGGGCGTCGACCACGTTCTGGTCGGGATTGCGCTGGATCTGGTCGGCCGACAGCACATTGGTCGCGCCGATCGCCTCGACCTGCTGGGCGGCGCTGGCGTTGCGCTTGCCGTTGACGACTACCGCCGAGACGTCGGCGCCGCCGTCGTCGACCAAGTCCGCCGCGTGCGCCGCGGGGGCCGGGGTCGCCAGGAGCAGGACGCCGGCCGCGCTTCCGGCCAGCCAGAGGACGCGCGAACGGCGCGGGTGATCGACGCCAGTGTCGTCGAGGCCGCTGAAGGTCGATCGGGTCATGAGGTCACCAGTTCAGGCGCGGCCCCCCAGCGGGTCCGTCTGTCGGCGCCCTCCTTAGGGATCCTACGCGTCAGTTCTGCGACAATTCTGACTGAAAAATGCGTAGATCGTCAGATATCCACATTTAAGCCTCAAAAAATGTGACATCCAGCGCGCGTTGCACAGCGCGCTTGACGTGTTGCGTGCAATTCGGTCATTTCTCCGTCAGTTCTGGGGAAGCGAGCATGACCAAGCGACGGGTTCGGCAACAGGCGATCATCGCCCGTGTCCAGGCGGCCGGCGCCTATGCGGTCCGCGACCTGGCCCAGGAGCTTCGGGTTTCCGAGGAGACCATCCGCCGCGAACTCAAGGTGCTGGAAGCCAGCGGCGCCATCTCCAAGGGCCATGGCGCGGTCAGCCTGCCGCTGGGCGCGGTGGAAGGGCCTTTCGAACTGCGGCTGCGCGAGAACGCCGAGGCCAAGCAGCGCATCGCCCGGGCCGTCGCCGGCCTGGTTCCCGAGGGCGGCATCGTCCACATCGACAGCGGCACGACCAGCTACTACGTCGCCAAGGCCCTGCGCCAGCACAGGTCCCTGACCGTGATCACCAATTCGGTGGCCGTAAGCGCGGAGCTGGGCGGGCGCAACGACAACCGGGTCTTCCTGTCCGGCGGCGAGCTCGACTACCAGTACAAGGCCTTCTTCGACCATCGCAGCTGCGACTACCTGGCCCAGTTCACGCCCACCCTGGCCGTGCTGTCGGTGGGCGCGATCAGCCGCGACCAAGGGCTGATGGACTTCCATTCGGGCGAGGCCGCCGCCAACAGGATCGTCTACGGCAAGGCCCGCACGGTGATCCTGGCCGCCGACGCCAGCAAGTTCGACCGTTACGGCCTGATCCGGACGGCGCACCTGACCGATGTCGACGTGCTGGTCACGGACCAGCCCCTGCCCTCGGACTACGCCGAAGCGTTCACCCACGCCCGGATCGTGGTCGCCTGAGTTAAGGACTGGCGGATCCTTCGCCCGCGTCCCCGCGCTTGAAACCGCCGCCGCAATCGCGTTCACATCGGCGCGCGCCATACGGGGAGACGCCGCGTTTTGACCGAAGCACTGATCGTTCGCGGCCTCGACAAGACCTTCACCAGGCCCGCGGTCATGGACCTGGACCTCACCGTCCATGCCGGCGAGCTCTACGCCCTGCTGGGGCCGAACGGGGCGGGCAAGACCACCACCCTGCGGATGGTCGCGGGCCTAACCCGGCCGGACAAGGGCGCGATCAGCATCTTCGGGATCGACGCCCTGGCCGACCCGGCGGCCGCCAAGGCGATCACCGCCTGGGCCCCGGACGAAGCCATGGTCTATGACCGGCTGACGCCGCTGGAATATCTGGAGTTCGTCGCCGGCCTCTGGAACGTCGAACCGAAGGCGGCCAAGGCTCGGGCCGAGGACCTGCTGGGAAAGCTCGGCCTGGCCGCCGAGGCCCGCACCCGCTGCGAGGGCTTCTCTCGCGGCATGAAGCAGAAGGTGGCCCTGGCCGGGGCGCTGATCCACGACCCCCGCCTGCTGATCCTGGACGAGCCTCTGACCGGCCTGGACGCCGCCGCCGCCCGCCTGGTCAAGGACATGCTGCAGGAGCGGGTCGACGCCGGCGGCACGGTGATCCTGACCACCCACATCCTGGAGGTGGCCGAGCGGATGGCCGACCGCATCGGCATCATCGCCGGCGGCCGCCTGCTGGCCGAGGGCACGCTGGACGCCCTGCGCGGCCAGGCGGGCGAAGGCCGGGGAAGTTCCAGTCTGGAGGACGTCTTCCTGCAGCTGACCGCCAACGGCGCCGGCGGAGACGCCGCGTGACCCTGGCCGCGCCCGGCTCGATCCCCTGGCTGCTGGCCCACGAGATGCGGCTGTACTGGCGTAATTTCCGCGCCGGGCGGGCTGGCAAGGGTGCGCGCGGTCTGGTCAGCCTGGTCGTCGTGGCGGCGATGCTGCTGGCCGGCGGCGTTCTGGCGGCGCTGGGCCTGCGCGACGTCCAGGTCCCGATCAACCCGATCTCGATCAGCCTGGCGGCCCTGGCCAGCGCGGTGACCTTCACCCTGATGCTGTCCCAGACCCTGAGCGCGTCGAGCGAGGCGCTGTACGAGCGGGGCGACCTGGACCTGCTGTTCTCATCGCCGATCGGACCGGCCAAGGTGCTGTTCGTGCGCTCGCTGGGCGTGGCGGGCGGGGTGATCACCATCTTCCTGATCCTGGTGACGCCGCTGCTGCTGCCCTCGGTGATCTGGGGCCACCCCGGCTGGATCGGGGTGTTCGGCGTGCTGGGCGCCCTGGCCCTGGCCTCGACCGCCGTCGGCCTGTTGCTGGCCATGGCCCTGTTCGCCCTGATCGGTCCGCGCCGCACCCGCACCGTGGCCCAGGTGATGGCCGCGCTGGTCGGGGCGGCCTTCTTCCTGGTCAGCCAGACCCGCACGATCCTGGGCGCCCAGCAGAGCAACAGCCTGTTCGCCGAGATCACCCGCCAGGCGCAGGAGGGACGGCTGCATCCGGCCCCGGTCATGAGCCTGCCGCTGCGGGCCATGCTGGGCGAGCCCTTGCCGCTGTTGGCCCTGCTGGCTGGATCGGCGGCGTTGTTCGCCCTGGCCGCCCTGACCCTGGGGCGACGGTTCTCCGACGCCGCGGCCGCCACCCAGGGCAAGACGGCGGCCCGCCCGGCCCGGGGCGAGACCCGCCGCGCCTTCGCCGCCGGACCGTTCCTGGCCACCCTGCGCAAGGAGCTGCTGCTGATCGGACGCGACGCGGCCCTGCTGTCGCAGGTGCTGCTGCGGGTGCTGTACCTGATCCCCACCGCCTTGCTGCTCAGCCGCAACGCCGCCCAGGGGACTGGCGCGGCCCTGGCCGGCGGGGCCGGGGTCGTGGCCTTCCTGGCCGGGCAGGTGGCTGGGAGCCTCGCCTGGATCACCCTGTCGGCCGAGGAGGCGCCCGACCTGCTGGCCGTGTCGCCGGCCCGGATTCGCACCCTGCGCCGCGCCAAGATCGCCGCCGCCCTGGTTCCGGTGGCGCTGTTCCTGGTCCTGCCGATCGCGGTCCTGACCTGGTTCGCCCCGGCCGCCGGCGCCTGGACCGCCCTCGGCGCGACCCTGGCGGCCTGGAGCAGCGGCCTGATCAACATCTGGCACCAGCGGCCTGGCAAGCGTTCGGAGTTCAAGCGCCGCGGCGGGGCCTCGTGGATGGCCACGGTCGCCGAGATGCTGGTCTCGGCCCTGCTGGCCGGGGCGACCGGAATCGCCGTGGCCGGCTTCTGGCCGTGGGCCCTGATCCCGCTGGGCCTGGCCGGCGCGGCCCTGCTGAGCCTGCGGCGCAGCGACGCCCAGATCGCCCGCAACCTTCGAACACGGTAAAGCGCCGTTCAGGGTTTTACCCGATTTTCGCGGCGGAGGGACGCCGGTAGGCTGCGTGTCGGGTCGGGGGACGTAGAGCTTGAGAGCACCTATGCCCGCCGCGCATGCGACATTCCGCGCCCGGAACCACCGCAAGGAATCCAAGCCCCTGGTCGTGGCGATCAGCGTGTTGCAGCTGGGCCTGATCGTGCTGGTCTGGCTGCTGGCCCTGGTTCCCGTGGCTCTGATGGCCCTGATCGCCACGGTGGTCGGCGCCCTGAAGCCCACGTCCGCCAAGGCGCCGACGCCGGTCGATTCCTGAGGCGTTCAAGGCTGTAAATTCGTTGTCATCCCGGCCGAAGCGAAGCGTAGAGCCGGGACCCAGATGAACCGCACCGCCTCGGCCCAGCCCCCCTGGATCCCGGACAGCGCTCCGCGCTTCCGGGATGACAACCTCTGGGCGGGCAGCTTAGGCGTTCCCCTATCCGTCCAGCGCCGCCTCGATCCGGCACACGACCCCGTCCGGCCTGAAGTCGATACGAGCCTCGCCCGACAGCTCCGCCGCCAGGCCGCGCTCGATCAGGCGCGAGCCGAAGCCGCGCCGGGTCGGCGGCTGCACCGGCGGGCCTCCGGTTTCGGTCCAGGTCAGGACCAGGCGGGACTGGGCGGGCCCCGGAATCACGGCCCAGGTGATCCGCACCTGACCCGTGGGCGCCGACAGCGCCCCATACTTGACCGCATTGGTGGCCAGCTCGTGCAGGGCCATCGACAGCGACAGGGCCATGCGCGGCGACAGCCGCACCGGCCCGCCGATGATCACGAAGCGCTCGGCGCCGCCGTGCACGATCTCCAGCCGAGCCAGCAGGTCCAGCAGGTCGGCCCCCTCCCAGTTCTCGCGAGTCAGCAGGTCGTGGGCCTCCGCCAGGGCGACGATGCGCGCCGAGAACGCCTCCTGGGCCTGGGGCAGCGAGCGGGCGGCGTGGAAGGTCTGGGCGGCGATGGCCTGGATCGTGGCCAGCGAGTTCTTCACCCGATGATTCAACTCGTTGACCAGCAGCCGCAGGTGCAGTTCGGCCCGCTTGCGCTCGGTGATGTCGACGGTGGCGCCGACCACGCGGGTCGGCCTGCCCGCCTCGTCGAAGAAACCCCGTCCCTTGGCCGAAATCCAGCGTTCCAGGCCGTCATCGCGACCGATCGTGCGATATTCGACGTCGATGTCGCCGCGCACGGCCGGGTTCATCGCCGCCAGCAAGGCCTGGCGCGTGGCTTCCCGATCCTCGGGATGCATGGCGGCGTAGAAGTCATCCAGGTCGACGTCCGCCCCCGGCGTCATGCCGAACATGCCGTAGCCCCGTTCGGACCAGCGCAGCTGGCGCTTGCGGACGTCGAAGTCCCAGGTGCCGACATTGCCCGCGTCCAGGGCCAGGGCCATGGTCGCCTCGCGCAGCACCTGGTCGGCCTCGGCCTCCTTGCGCTCGGTGACGTCGGAGACCACGCCGACGAAACGCACGCACTGGTCGTCGTGAAAGAAGGCCCGGCCGAAGGTCTCGATCCAGCGCAACGCGCCGTCGTCGCCGCGCCGGATCCGGTATTCGCGGTTGATCGTGTGGTCGCCGGCCGGGTCCATGGCGATCCGCGCGGCGTCCATCAGCCCCGACAGGTCGTCGGGATGGACCAGTCGCTCGAAGGCGTCGAGCGGGTTCTCGATCGGGCCGTCCGGCAAGCCGTAGATCTCGCGGCAACGCTTGTCCCAGAAGCGTTCGCCGGTCTGTGGATTGTGGTCCCAGCGCCCCAGGCCGGCGGCGTCGACGGCGATGCGCAGGTCGGCCTCGGCGGCCTCGAGCGCCTGCTCGATGCGCTTGCGGCCGGTGATGTCGACCATCACCCCGCGGTGCCGGACGGCCCAACCCTTGGCGTCGCGCTCGACCCGGCCGCGGGTCTGAACCCATCGGATCGAGCCGTCGGCCTGGATCAGCCGGTACTCCTCCAGGAAGTCAGTCGTGGTCTTCAGGCTGGTGCGCCCCGACCTGAGCAGTCGTTCGTAGTCGTCGGGATGCAGAGCCTTGGTGAATTCGGACAGCGGCGCCCCCCGCGCGGCGCGCTCGGGATCGACATTGTGGAACACCGCATAGCGGGCGTCGGCATAGATCTTATCGGCGACGATGTCCCAATCCCAGGTGCCCACGCCGCTGGCCGCCTGCAGGGCCAGTTGGTAGCGCTCCTCGCTGGCCCGCAGCGCCTGCTCGGTCCGCACCTTCCGCGTGACGTCGGTCAGGGCGATCAGCACGCCGCCCACGCCCGACGGCGCGGCGGGGTCGGGCATCGGGCTGAGGCGGATAGTGAAATAGCCCTCGCTGGTCGAGCCGTCCGGGTGGGTGGTGGAGAGCGGCAGTTCCTCGATGATCGTGCCGCCGCTGGCGCCCGCCAGGATCGCCCGCTCGGGCCCCTCGGACTCGGCGGCCGAGCTCGGCGGCGCCTCGGCGAACGTTTTGCCCAGCACGCGGGGATGACGATCTCCCAGCATCGGCGCATAGGCGTCGTTGTAGATCAGCACCAACTCGGGGCCCCAGCGCAGGGCGCTGGGAAACCGGCTGGCGACGATCATGTCGACAGCGAACCTCAGGCTGGGCGACCAGGTCTCGCGCGATCCAAGCGGCGTCGCCGCCCAGTCGAACGCCTCGATCCGTTCGCGCATCTCGCCCGGCGCGAGCGTCCCGGCGTCGAGCCCCTGATCACGGGTGTTCACCATGCCCGTGTTCCTTCCCGACCGCGATCACGGCCAAGGTGCAACAGACCTCATGGCCGGCGAGGTTTCAAGCCGCAGCGCGAGAACTTGGCCTCTCGTCCGACGAAAAAGCGGCCAGTTCCACCTCCGATGGCGAAAACACCGGGCATTTCATTCGGTTGCCGTCGGCCAGCCGCCCCTCGAACCCGGACGCCCTTCGCTGCGCCAGGCCACCCAGGCCGCGCCCAGCAGCACCGCCGCCGCGATCAGACCGGAACTTCGCAGGCCGGCGGCGATACGGTCGGCTCCGCCGGCCGCCAGGGACCCCATCACCGCCACGCCGGCCGCGCCGGCGGCCTGGCGACAGGCGTTCAGCACGCCCGAGGCCGTCCCCGAAATGTGGCGATCGACGCTGGCCAGCAGGGCGCTGGTCATGGCCGGCACGGCCGTGCCCATGCCCGCCGGGATCAACAGGAATCCCGGGATCATCAGCCCGTAGGGCGTGGACGGCGACAGCCGACTGGTCAGGGCGTAGCCGATCGCCGCCACCAGCACGCCGCCGGCCATGGTCCGCGCCGGGCCGAACCGCTGAACGACCCGCCCGCTCAACAGGTTGGAGACGATGAAGGTCGCCGTCAGCGGCAGGAAGGCCAGGCCCGCCTGAACAACGCCGTAGCCCGCCGACCGCTGCAGGAAGAGGCCCAGCACGAAGATCACCCCGTAATAGGTGAAGTTGACGCCGACCCCGATCACCACCGCCGACCAGACCATGCGGCTCCGGAACGCCGCCAGGGGCACGGCCGGGTGCGGGCTGCGGACCTCCACCCACAGGAAGGCGGCGGCGGCCGCGATCCCGGCGGTCAGGGCGCCGGCGACCCAGGCGTCGCCCCAGCCACGATGGCCGCCCTCGATCACCGCTCCGACCAGACAGGCCAGGGCGGTGAAGCCCAGGGCCTGGCCGGGCAGATCCAGGGGTCGCTTCTCGCGCGGCGGGACCTCGGGCGCGAAAGCCAGGGTCAGGGCCGCGCCCAGCAGGCAGAGCGGCAGGTTGACCAGGAACACCCAGCGCCAGCCGAGGGCGCCGATCAGCAGGCCGCCGATCACCGGTCCGGCGGCGATCGACACCCCGCCAGCCGCCGTCCACCAGCCCACGGCCCAGGCCCGCGCCCTGTCGTCTCCGGCCGCCGCATGGGCGATCAGGGCCAGGGAGGGGGGCACCAGCAAGGCCGCGGCCGCGCCCTGGATCGCCCGGGCCAGGACCAGCTGCAGCGCGTCCCGCGCCAGGCCGCAGGCCGCGGACGACGCCGCGAACAGCACCAGGCCCGCCAGGAAGGCCCGGCGCGGCCCGAACCGGTCGCCCAGCGCCCCGGCCGACAGCAGCAGCGCCGCCAGCAGCAGGGTGTAGGCGTCGACCACCCATTGCAGGCTGGCGGTCGGCGCCCCGAACTCGCGACCGATGGCGTCCAGGGCCACGTTGACGATGGTCACGTCCAGCTGGACGATCGTGAAGCCGAAACTGGCGGCGACCAGGATCAGCGGCAGGCTGGCGGGACGGGCGGGGGACGCGACTCGGACAGGGATCATGGCGCGATCTTCGCCCGGTTCGGCCCCAGATGTTACAGCGACGGGTGAAGCATTCGCGGTCTTCGATCGCTATAGTTCACGGCATGGAAGCCAATATCGCCTCCCCCGCCGCCCTGATCGGCGATCCTGGCCGGGCGGCCATGCTGCAGGCCCTGCAGGACGGTCGCGCCCATCCGGCCGGCGCCCTGGCCTGGGCCGCCGGCCTGACCGCCCAGGCGGCCAGCAACCACCTGGCCAGGCTGGTCGACGGCGGGCTGGTCAGCGTCGAGCGCGAGGGCCGTCATCGCTATTATCGCCTGGCCAACGCCGAGGTCGCCCACGTGCTGGAGGCCCTGGCCGTGCTGGCCGCGCCGGTCCGCTCGCTGGAGCAGCCGCGTTCGCCCCAGGCCCGGGCGCTGCGCGACGGCCGCTGCTGCTACGGCCACCTGGCCGGCCGCCTGGGCATAGCGGTGACCGACGCCCTGGTGGCGCGGGGCTTCCTGTGTCCCGCCGACGACAAGCAATATGCGGTCAGCGCCGAGGGCCGCGCCTGGTTCGAGGTCCTGGGCCTGGACCCCGACACGATGCGCTCCAAGCGCGGCGTCGCCCGCCAGTGCCTGGACTGGACCGAACGCCGCCACCACCTGGCCGGTCCGCTGGGCGTCGCCCTGCTCTCCCGCATGGTCGACCTGGGCTGGATCGAGACCGTCGCCGGCAGCCGCGCGGCCCGGCTGACCACCATTGGACGCGAAGCACTGCGCGAGCGGCTGGGAGCGGATCTGGAGGCGCTGGAGGGGCGCCAAGCGGCCTGACGAACCGGGACATAGAATGGGGACAGGCGCTTGTACCTGTCCCCGTCCGCGTCAGATGGCGCCTAAGGGTTGGGCCGATACGCGATTGTGACCCAATCCCGGAAGATGTCCCTCGCCGAGACACACCCCAGCGTTGATCCTGCATCACCCCGGGAGCCCCGCCATGCCTGACTTCAAGCTCGCCCTCGCCCCGAACCAGCTGACCCAGACGATCAATCCGTGGTCCTGGACCTTCGGCAATGTCAGCCTGTTCAGCATCAACCTGGGGACCTCCAAGGCGCCAGAGGTCGAGACCCGGGTGCTGGCCGAGGTCGGCAGCTACGGCCGGCAGTTGGGCCGGATCGGCGAGGCCCTCGCCGCCGTCGTCGCCTGGGCCGAGAGCCAGGGCATGCCGGACAGCCAGGCCCTGCGCGACCTGCGGCTGCAACTCGAGCACATTGACGTCATCCGGCGCGAGGAAGGACGCGCCGCCGCCCTGCCCGCCGCAACGGCGGCGGCGACCGCGAAGGCCTAAGCCGCCTCCACCCCGAACTGCAGCCGCGCCAGCTTGGCGTAGAGGCCGCCCTGGGCCGAGAGTTCGGCGTGGGAGCCCTGCTCGACCACGCGCCCGTCCTCCATGACCACGATGCGATCGGCCTTGAGCACGGTGGCCAGGCGGTGGGCGATGACCAGGGTGGTGCGCTCGCTCATGGCGTCGTGCAGGGCCTTCTGGACCAGGCGCTCGTTCTCGGCGTCCAGGGCGCTGGTCGCCTCGTCCAGCAGCAGGATCGGGGCGTTGCGGACCAGGGCGCGGGCGATGGCCAGGCGCTGGCGCTGGCCGCCGGACAGGGTCTTGGCCCGCTCGCCGACGGGCGTGTCGAAGCCCTGCGGCAGGGCGTTGATGAAGGTCGTGGCCTGGGCCGCCTTGGCGGCGGCGCGAACCTCTTCCTCGGTCGCGTCCTCGCGGCCGAAGCGGATGTTGTCCAGGGCCGAGCCCGAGAACAGCGGCGAGTCCTGGGCCACCAGGGCCATGCGGTCGCGCACCTCGGCCGGATCGGCCTCGCGCAGGTCGACGCCGTCCAGCCGGATCACGCCGGCCTGCGGGTCGTAGAAGCGCAGCAGCAGGCGCAGGACGGTGCTCTTGCCCGCCCCGGACGGACCGACCAGGGCCACGGTCTCGCCGGGCCTCACGATCAGGTCGAAGCCTTTCAGGGCCGGCAGGTCGGGGCGCCCGGGATAGGCGAAGGTCACGCCCTCGAAGGCGATGGCGCCCCGCGCGGGGACCGGCAGCGTCCGGGGCTTCTCCGGCGCGGCGATGGCCGGGTCGGAATTGAGCAGCTCGGAGATCCGCTCCATGGCCCCGGCCGCCTTCTGCACGTCGCCCCAGACCTCGCCCAGGGCCCCGACCGAGCCGGCCGCCATGATCGCCAGCAGGGCGAACTGGGCCAGGGTGCCCGGCGTCATCTCGTTCGACAGCACCATGTGCGCGCCGATCCACAGCAGCAGGGTGATGCCGCCGAACGCCAGGACGATGACCACGGCGGTCATGCCGGCCCGGGCGCTGATCCGGCGGACCGAGGCCTTGTAGGCCGCCTCGACCGCGCCCCCGAACCGGGCGTCGGCCGCCGCTTCGCGTCCGAACGCCTGGACGGTGTCCAGCGCGTCCAGGCTCTCGCCGGCATAGCCGACCGCGTCGGCGAACCGGTCCTGGGCGGCGACCGACAGCTTGCGCACGTTGCGGCCCAGCAGGAACATCGGCGCCAGGATCACCGGCACCATCAGCACGATGAAGCCAGCCAGCTTGGGACTGACCACGGCCATGTAGCCCAGGCCGCCGATCAGGCTGAGCGTGTTGCGCAGCGCCACCGAGGCCGAGGTCCCCACCAGGGTCTCGACGATGGTGATGTCGGTGGTCATCCGCGACAGCACCTCGCCGGTGCGGGTCTTCAGGAAGAAGGCCGGATCCAGGGTCAGGGTGTGGCCGTACAGCGCCCGGCGCAGGTCGGCGACCACCCGCTCGCCCAGACGGGTGACGAAGAAGAAGCGCAGCGCCGTGGCCACGGCCAGCACCAGCGCCACCGCGCCGAGGCCGAGGAAGGCGGTGTTGACGGCGTCGCCGGATCCCCTGGCGAAGCCCTTGTCGATCACGCCCTTGAACGCCGCCGTCAGGCCTAGGGTGGCGCTGGTCGAGAACAGCAGGAAGAAACCGGCGGCCAGGGCGTCGCCGACATGCCGGCGCACGAACGGCAGCAGGTGGGCCAGCGGGCGGATGTCCTTGCGGCGCGGCCGGCGGTTGGCCGCCTCGGCCAGAGTCTGCGCCAGCTCCGCGCCCGCGCTCGGCCTGCCTTCGGCCGAAATCTCGCCCGCGTTCACGTCGTTCATCAACTGACCCTTGCCAAAATCGCGCGCTTTCTTTATAGCCGCGCGTCTCCGAGAGCCACCCGCAAGGTTTGGCGCCCGCCCACAATCTCACGCCGCCTCAAGTCGGTTGGATCGCCCGATGAAACAAGACATTCACCCCGACTATCACTTCATCACCGTCACCCTGACCGACGGCTCGTCGTACAAGACGCGTTCGACCTACGGCAAGGAAGGCGCCACCCTGGCGCTGGACATCGATCCGCGCGTTCACCCGGCGTGGACCGGCGGCAACGCCCAGATGATGGACCGCGGCGGCCGCGTCTCGCGGTTCAACGCCAAGTTCGCCGGCTTCACCGCCAAGAAATAAGCGCTTCACGCGTCTCGCCGTAAGGGCGACGAAAGGCCGGTTCCGCGTTAGCGGGCCGGCCTTTTCTGTTTCTCCCGGCCTTTTCGCCATAGACGCGCGTCGTCTACGTAAGCCTAAACCACAAGCTCGGCTTGGGTCCCCCGAACAAGTCGGGGGATGACGAGGTTTGTGGATTTTTGACGAAGAGCGGCGCTTAAGCCGCGCCGAACGCCGCGCTCAGGCGGTCGAACTGGGCCTGCACCGGGCGGGGGGCTTCCTCGTCGGCGGCGGCCTCGAGGTACATGCGCTTGTCCAGGTGGCGGACGCGCTCATAGAGCCGCTCGGAGCGCTGCAGCAGGTTGACCAGGCCGAACGGCAGGTCCTCGACGGGCGCGGCCTCGCCGGCTTCGAGGCCCAGGCGGTAGTTCTCGGCGCAGGCGGCCTGGGCCTCCATCTCGCCTTCCTTGACCGCGCGCTGGACCAGCAGCCACGAGGCCACCTGCATCAGGCGCGTGGTCAGGCGCATGCTTTCGCTGGCGTAGGCCAGGGCGGCGTTGCGCGAGAGGATCTTGCTGTCGTGGCGTCCGGCCCCGTCGAGATAGGCGGCGGTCTCCTCGACCAGCGTCATGCCCTCCTCGAACGTCCGGTCGAAAAGCTCGGAGCGAGCGAAATCCTGGATCACGCCAGCACGCCAGGGGGCCGGGGCCACGTTCAACTCGGTCATAGCTACTCAATGCCCCTTCGAAAGGCCGCGGGAAGGTCCCGCCGGACAGGAGGACTGCAACCCCCGTGCCAGACAAGATCGTCCCGTTTCGCGACCGCCCCGCCCCAAAGTCCGATTCGAGCTCGATATCCGAGTCAGGCGGGTCCGAAAGTCCGCCTGTAGCGTAAACCGATCGTTAGTCCAGGCGACCAAACAGCGCATTGGCCGCGTCGCGCCCCGCCTTCTTCTTGCTCAGCTGCGCGCGGGTGCGGGCGATTTCCGCTTCCAGCGCCTCGATCCGCTCTTCCAGTTCGGCCACGCCGTAGGTGTCCAGGTCCTCGTGCGTCGCGGCGTTGAGCGCATCGCCACGGAAGGCGCGCGGCTCGACCGGTTCTTCGATCATCGGATCGGTCTCCTTTGCTCGACCCCTTTTCGATCCTTCATCTGACGCCTACCAAGGGCAGGACGCAAGCCTCACGGGATGCTCCACCATGTCCGAGACCATGACCGCCATCACCGTCGAAGGCGGCAAGGGGGCGGCCGACGCCCTGCGTGCGGAGACCGTGGCGCGCCCCGAACCGGGCCCCGGCCAGATCCTGATCCGCGTGCGGGCGGCCGGGGTGAACCGCCCGGACCTCCTGCAGCGCCTGGGCTTCTACCCGCCGCCGCCCGGAGCCCCGACCACCCTTGGCCTGGAAGTCGCGGGCGAGGTCGTGACCGGATCGGGACGCTGGAAGGCCGGCGACAGGGTCTGCGCCCTGCTGGGCGGCGGGGGCTACGCCCAGTACGCCGTGGTCGACGCCCGCCACGCCCTGCCGATTCCGGACGGCTTCGACTTCGCCCACGCCGCGGCCCTGCCCGAGACCGTGTTCACGGTGTTCGCCAACGTGTTCGAACATGGCGCGCTCAAGATTGGCCAGACGCTACTGATTCATGGCGGGACGTCCGGTATCGGGACAACGGCGATCGCCATGGCCAAGGCCCACGGGGCGCGGGTGATCGCCACCGGCCGCGGCGCCGACAAGAAGGCCCAGGCCCTGGCCCTGGGCGCCGACATCGCCATCGACGCCCAGGCCGAGGACTTCGCCGAGGTCGCCAAGGCCGCCGGCGGGGTCGACGTGGTGCTGGACATGGTCGGAGCCAGCTATTTCGACCGCAACCTCGAGGCCCTGAACACCGGCGGCCGCATCGTCTACATCGCCGCCCTGGCCGGGCCGGTGCTGGAGGTTCCGGTGATGAAGATCATGCAGAAGCGCGCGGTGATCACCGGCTCGACCCTGCGCCCCCGCTCGGCCGACGAGAAGGCCCGCCTGGCCGCCGAGATCGAGCGGGTCGTCTGGCCGTGGATCGCGGCCGGCAAGCTCAAGCCGGTGATCGACGCCGCCTTCCCTCTTGAGGAGGCGGCCAAGGGCCACGCCCACCTCGAGGCGGGCGAGCATGTGGGCAAGGTGGTGCTGCTGGTCTAGGACGGCGTCTCGGCTTTGGCCGACGAAGGCCGCCGCAGATGCATCTCGACGCCTTGGGCGAACCGAACGGTGACCGTATCTGCGCGCCGGAATCTCACTTGCGCCTGACGCGGCAAGGCGGGGAGGAGCGCGCGCCCCCGCCCGGAGACAAGTCGGCCATCCCTGGCGTGGTCGACGCGACACGCGCCGCTCGTCGGGAAATCGAATGTCAGCCGGTCACCCGAAAGAGCATAGGTCCCGCGGCATCCCCCAGCTTCATCCACCATGCCGTCGCGGAAGGACACCCGATAGGCGTCGCCCGGATAACCGCCGACGGTCGGGCCCATCCCCGTCACGCCGCCGCTTGAGACCCAGTCGCCCGCCAGCGTCCAGGCCGAACGCGGGATCAGATCGACGGGATCGGCCTTGCACAGGCGCAGCTCCGTTCCCGGTTCGCCCCTCAGGATCTGGTCGCCATGGGTGAACTCGACGCGATTGGGTTTCTGCGCGGCCATCAGCGCCTGGTCCGGTCCCGGCAGGGTCTCTTCGGGGTTGGGCAGATCGTGGGCCGACAGGGCGCGCCGGGCCGAGGCGATCGCCGCCCGACATTTCGGCGTAGGATCGAAGCGCAGGCGCAAGACCGACCCGCTGAGGCTGTAGACGCCGTGGCAGCCCGCCCACTCCTCAACGACGCCGCCGTGGAACCGGACGACCCGCAGAGGCTCGGAGACCGCCCGGGTCGGCGGCGAGGACTGGCAGATCGTCCAATCCCCCTCGATCGTGCGGACCGGAGGCGGGCGCGGCCGCAGGAGCAACCGCCCCTGATCGCCCCCCAGCAGCAGCTTTCCATCCTCACGACGGGCGAAGGTTCGCGCTCGGCCGAGCCTTGCCGCAAGCACCTCCTCCAACGCCATGGAGCGCTCGCCCTCGACTCCCATGCACGCCATCAAGGTCATGTTCAGGTCGACGACCTTGAGCTTGGCGCCAGGACTCGTGCGGTAGTCGCCGGCCATGCTGTTGCAGCCGGCGCTGGCGGAGACCCGCCCTTTCCGGAATGTAACCACGGCTGGCTTGCCGGCGATGGACTGGCCGTCGATCCGCTCCACGAGCCATTCGCCTTCGGGGCCACGGCATCCCGCCAGTGCGCTGGCCAACAACGCGATGGCCGCCGCTCTCCCCCGGATCTTCAAGCCCCCTCCTTCTCCGATCGATGAAATTCAACCCTAGACTGAGCCAAGTATGGTTGTCCAAGGCTGGCTCAGAACCGACGCCCGCCCAGCGGCGTTCCATCCGTCATGCCCCATCGCCCCCGCATCGGCTGCTCAGGCTGGACGTATGACGACTGGAAGGGGCCGTTCTATCCCGAGACGGTGAAGCTGAAGGACCGGCTGGCCTATTACGCCAGCCGCTTCGACACGACCGAGATCAATGGCAGCTTCTACCGCCTGCCCAGCGAGAAGGCGGTCGCCGCCTGGGCCGCACAGGTCCCCGACGGCTTCTGCTTCGCCTGGAAGGTCTCGCGCTACATCACCCACAACAAGAAGCTGAAGGACTGCCAGGACAGCATCGACCTGGTGTTCGACCGGATGAGGCCGCTGGGCGGCAAGCGCGGCCCGGCCCTGGTGCAGCTGCCGCCGATGCTCCATCGCGACGACGAGCGGCTTAAGCGGTTCCTGGGCTGGCTGCCGAAAGACCAGCGGACCACGGTCGAGTTCCGCCACGCCAGCTGGTACGAGGACGCGGTCCTCGACATCCTGCGCGACCACGGCGTCGCCTTCTGCGTCTCGGACCACCACGACGCGCCCTCGCCCTGGCTGGCCACCGCCGACTTCGCCTATGTGCGCGGTCACGGTCCGGGCGGCCACTATCACGGACGCTATTCCGACGCCGAGCTAAAGGCCTGGGCCGAGCAGCTCGCGGCCTGGCGCGCCAACGGCCTGGAGACGTTCAGCTACTTCGACAACGACGTGAAGAGCGCCGCGCCCCAGGACGCCGACAAGCTGATCGCGCTGCTGGATTGATCGTCGCGTCGATCCCCGTTCCCTTTCCGCAAGAACCGCATTATAGCTCCAGGCTGAACATCCCGCCCGGCCGCAAGGTCGGGCGCCGTCATTTCTGGAGGACCGCATGTCCGACATCCTGATGCCCAAGGCGACGGCCGTCTGGCTCGTGGACAACACGTCGCTGAGCTTTGAACAGATCGCCGATTTCTGCGGCCTGCACCCCCTGGAAGTCCGCGGCATCGCCGACGGCGAAGTGGCGCGCGACATCCGCGGCGCCGACCCGATCGGCAACGGCCAGCTGACCCGCGAGGAGCTGGATCGCGCCCAGGCCAATCCGGACTACCGGATGAAGGCCCAGGTCAGCCGCCACGCCGAACTGCTGAAGCCGCAGAAGAAGGCCCCGCGCTACACCCCGGTGTCGCGCCGCCAGGACCGTCCGGACGCCATCGCCTGGTTCCTGCGCCACCACCCCGAGGTGACCGACGCGCAGATCTCCAAGCTCTTGGGCACCACCAAGTCGACCATCGAGCAGGTCCGCGCCCGCACGCACTGGAACGCGGCCAACATCAAGCCGGTCGATCCGGTGACCCTGGGCCTGGTCGGCCAGCTGGAGCTGGACGCCCTGGTCAAGAAGGCGGCCGAGAAGAAGGCCAAGGACGACCTGAAGAAGGGTATCCTGCCGGAAGACCCGACCCTGCGCCCGGCCTCGGAAACCAGCGTCCTGCCGGAAGACCACGAGGACGAAGAGGCCGCGATCCGCGCCGCGCGCATCGAGCCCAAGGCCGAGGACGTGTTCGGCAAGTCGACCTACGTCCCCGAGGACGAGGACGACGAGGACTGATCGCAATCTTCCCTCTCCCCTTACGGGAGAAGGAAGACAGCAAAAGGCCCGTCCTGCTTTCGCCGGACGGGCCTTTTCTGATTTCGGCCTCCTCTATTCGTCACCGCTTGACGATGACGGAGAGGCGGCTAGTGAAGTCGCGCCCTAAGGCCTTCGATTTCCTCCTTGAGCCTGAGCTTCTGCCGCTTCAGCTCCCTGAGCAGGGTGGGGTCACTGACGGGACGACGGGTCTCCTCCTGGATCGTGCGGTCGAGGCTCTCGTGACGGGACCCAAGCTCGCGGATACGGGATTCGATGGCCATGGCTGTCGGCTCCTTGCTGGTGGAGAGGCAAGTCAACACCCGCTGGTCGAAGCTGTCAGATCACATATGATTGCAATCGGCGGCGCTTGACCTGGCGCAGCTTGCTCCCAGGATGGACGAAAATTCACCATGTCGGACCCGCTGGCCAGGCCCCAGGCCTCCTTGGAAAAACCTCGTCTGGTCGTCGGAATCTCAGGCGCTTCGGGGGTTATCTACGGTCTGCGGACCTTGGACGCCTGTCGCGAGCTGGGGGTGGAGAGCCACCTCGTCCTCTCCAAGTCTGCGGCCCTGACCCTGTTGCAGGAAACCGGATTTTCCGTCGCGGAGGTCAATGAAAAGGCGGACGTTGTCCATCGCGTGGGCGACATTGGGGCGGCGATCGCGTCGGGCTCATATCGCACATTGGGAATGATCATCGCGCCCTGCTCGGTGCGGACCATGAGCGAGGTCGCCACGGGCGTCACGGCGTCGCTGCTGACCCGGGCCGCCGACGTGACGCTCAAGGAACGCCGGCCGCTGGTGCTGATGGTGCGCGAGACGCCGCTGCACCTGGGCCACCTGCGCACCCTGACCAAGCTGGCCGAGATGGGCGCGGTGATCGCTCCGCCGCTTCCCGCGTTCTACGCCAAGCCGCAGTCGATCGCCGAGATGGTCGACCAGTCGGTGGGCCGCGCGCTCGACCTGTTCGGCCTGTCCTGGCGGCCGGTCCGGCGCTGGGGCGAGGACCTGGCGACCATCACTGGAGAGGCCTGAAAGGGCCTGGGGGATTAACGACGATGCGGCTTTGGCCATGGGCCCTGGAGGTCTATATGCGACCGTCTGTCGCAGGGGCGTGCCTGTCGCTGCAGGACGGACACGGCCAGAACGTGCCCTATCTGCTGTGGGCCGCCTGGCGGGCCAGCGAAGGCCGCGCGGCCGACGTCAAGGTCGCCGCCCAGCTGGTCCGGCGCTGGGACGCCGAGGTCGGCTCGCCCCTGCGCACCATCCGCCGCGCGATCAAGCCGGCCTGGCCGGGGATCGACGACGGCGCGCGCGAGGATTTCCGCAACGCGGTCAAGGACGTCGAACTGCACGGCGAAAAGGTGCTGATGGAAAGCCTGGAAGCGCTCAGCGGCGAGCCCGGCCCGGCCCTGGACCTGTTCGACACCTTGCTGGAGGCCGCCCGGGCGTCCGGCGACCCGCCGCGCGAGGCGGCCCTGCGGGCCCTTTCCGACGCCCTGGGCGGACCCGCGGCGTGAGGCCCTTTACCGACTGTCAGGCTTTGCTATCTATCACCGCCGCGAGCACGCGCCCGAGACTTGGCATGGAGGAGCGTCCATGAACGACGACGATCCCTCCGACGATTCCGACGTCGCCATCGAGCGGCGCCTGGCGGCCCTGCGCGAGGAGCATCAGGACCTGTCGGATTCGATCGAGGCCCTCGAGGAGCGCCCCCAGCCCGACATGCTGCAGATCGCCCGCCTCAAGCGCCGCAAGCTGGCCCTGAAGGACGAGATGGTGCGTCTGGAAGATCAGCTGACGCCGGACATCATCGCTTAAGACGGCTATTCCGCCTTCTGGGCCTGCTGCGTGCCGAAGATATAGCCCAACAGCGCCGTCAGCAGCGGAAAGAACAGGTTCAGCAGGACCATCTGTGAAGCCTGCAGCCAGAACGCGCGAAAGGCTTGGCGATCCTCGGCGGCCTGTTTCTGGAGATCCTGGATCATCTTGACCCGCTCTCCCAGCGATGCACGATTGGGCGAGCGCCGATCGAGAACCGCCGAACATTGCCGCAGGAGCGCGTCGCGTCCCGCTGCGCTCGACGGCGGCAAAGGCAGGCAATTCTTGAGAACCGACTTGTCGGCCTCCGCTAGGTCAGGCTGGGCCTGTAAGCGATTGATCAGATCCGCAGCCTGATCGCTCTCCTCTTTGCGCAAGGTCCAGGCGGGGTTGGCGCGGGCGCGCACGAATTGGGCGTTCAGCCACGCCAATCGGGTGTCGGGCTCCTCCAGCCGGGCGTCGGCGGCGATCGCCAAGCCTTCCGCATAGGTCATTTCGCGATGGGGAGCCGCTTGAAACTCCGCCACCGCCAACACGATCACGAGGACGATGAACGCCCCCGCCGTCAGCACCAGGACCAGCCTGGCCAGTTCCTGCCCGACACGGGTCAGCGGACCGAGCGGCGTGGTCGTGACCCGCAGCTCCTTCGGCTGACTGGGGGGCGTCAGCAAGGCTTGCCGGAAGCTCTCCGCGAGAGCGTCCTTTACGGATTGGGTCTTCCCAGGCTTGCCTGTCTCCCCCTGTTCGTCGGTCATTTCGCCTCCGCGCCCGCGTCTTCGCGCAGCAGGCCCGGATTATCACAACCTGTAAGGACAGCTCTACCGGAAACTCAACCTTGAGGGCACCCCTACCGCACCTTCACGGCCTCCAGGCTTGGCATGGCCAGGCGGACCGGATTACCGCCCTCGCTGTCGGTCGTGAACAATTGCCGCCCCTTGGCCCGCTCCTCGACCGCCCAGTTATAGAGGGTCATCGCGTCCCGCACGATGTCGGTCGGCTTGCTGTTGGTGGACGGCAGTTTTTCCTTGAGACCGTTGACGATCTCATCGGGGATCTGAACGCGAACGTCAGCCATGGCGGTTCTCCTTCGACGCCATTCTAACGCCAAACTGGCGCCAGAAAAAGGCCATCCTTACGCCAATACCGCCACCGTTGCCTCATGCCCCACCGGGAAGTTCAGCGAATTGGCCACGAAACACTTGGCGTTGGCCTCATGATGCAGGGCCAGCGCCTTGGCCCGATCCGAGCCCGCCGCGATCGTCACCTGGGGACGCAGGGTCGCGCTCTCGAAGCGGCCGCCTCCGGTCTCGTCCTCGACCATCACCGCCGTGGCCGCGTCACGATAGGCGACCACCACCACGCCGTTCACCGCGCACAGGTGCAGGTACCACAGCTGATGGCACGAACTGATCGAGGCCAGCAGCAGCTCCTCGGGGTTCCAGCGGGCCGGATCACCGCGGAAGCCAGGATCGGACGAGCCGAACAGCACGGGCTTGCCGTCGGCCGCGACCTCGTAGGCCCGTTCGTAGGACCGGTAGCTGGCCGTGCCCTCGCCGGTGTCGCCCGTCCAGGTCAGGGTCGTGGCGTAGCGGTGCGACTTGGACATGGGCGGACTCCTTTGTGAGGGAGATAGCGCGCTCCCGCGCTGCCGAAAACCTCGTCCTTCGACAGGCTCAGGATGAGGTTTTTCTACTGTCCGCGAATGGAAATGGTCCTCATCCTGAGCCTGTCGAAGGACGAGGACCACGCGAGGCGTTTGAACGCCGAAACGTCACGCTTCCTTGCGGACGCGCTTCTTCAGGAACATGGCCGCATCGGCCTCGGCCAGGGCGGCTTCGGGGTCGGCGCCCGCCTCGATCTCGCGCACGCCCCACGAGATGCGCAGCGGCACGGACCACTCGCCCACCTGCACCGGCATGCCGCGCACGGCGGCGGCCAGGGTCTCGGCCTTGGCGGTGGCGGTCTGCTGGTCGGCCTGGACGAGCAGCACGGCGAACTCGTCGCCGCCGATCCGGCCCACTACGTCGGTCTCGCGGACGTTGGCCTGCAGGCGCTCGGCCACGGCCCCCAACGCCGCGTCGCCGGCCGCGTGGCCGAAGCGGTCGTTGACGGCCTTGAAACCGTCCAGGTCGAAGAACACCAGGCTGGCGGGCGAGCCGTAGCGCTGGGCGAAGGCGGCGACCCGCTTGATCTCGCGCAGGAAGGCCCGGCGGTTCAGCACCGGGGCCAGCACGTCCAGGTCGGCCAGGCCTTGCGCCTCGCCCAGTTTGAACTTCAGGCGGGCGACCTCGTTGCGCAGGTCGTCGATCTCGACCATCAGGGTCTTCAGCGCCGCCTGCACCTGCGGGGTCAGGTCGGCCTCCGACAGTCCCAGGAATCCCGCCGTATCGGCCGCCACCACCGCCCGCGCCACCGCCGGCCCGGCCGCCTCGGTCAGGGCCCGGCGACGGATCGCCGAGAAGGATTCGGTGCGGGCGCTGGTGATCTTCATGCGACGTCGGGAACCACAGGGGGAATCACTTGCAGTGAAGCTCCAGCATTTCTGCGTTCTTTCATTAACCATGACAATGGTGACACGCCTGTGTCGCAGCGTCGCGGCGCCGCCCTATCCCTCCGGATCGCCTGGGCTTTTCCCGAGGCTCATTCGGCGAGAACGGGCTTTGGCGCCCGGGCGCCAGGGGCTATAAGGCCCGCGATTCACGGCCGTCCGGCCACGGAGCGCCAGAAACTTTTGAGGGGCGCCCCGTCACGCCTCTAGGGAAATCGTCGCCGATGCCCACCGCCACGCCACCCGTCGCCATCGTCATGGGCAGCCGCTCGGACTGGCCGACGATGAAGAAGGCGGCCGAGGCGCTGGACGCCCTGGGCGTGGCCTACGAGGCCAAGGTGGTTTCGGCCCACCGCACGCCCCAGCGGCTGGTCGCGTTCTCCACCACGGCCCAGGCCGCCGGCTACAAGGTGATCATCGCCGGCGCGGGCGGGGCGGCGCACCTGCCGGGCATGGTCGCCTCCATGACCATCCTGCCGGTGCTGGGCGTGCCGGTGCAATCCAAGGCCCTGAACGGCCTGGATTCCCTGCTGTCCATCGTCCAGATGCCGGGCGGCGTCCCGGTCGCCACCCTGGCGATCGGCGAGGCGGGGGCGCGGAACGCCGGCCTGCTGGCCGCCCAGATCCTGGCGATCTCGGACGAGGCCCTGGCCCGGCGCCTGGCCGCCTTCCGCGCCGAACAGACCGACAGCGTCGTCGAAAGCGTCGAAGACTGATGAGCACCTTTCCCCTGCCCCCTGGTTCCACGATCGGCGTCCTCGGCGGGGGACAGCTGGGCCGCATGTTGGCCCTGGCCGCCGCCCGCCTGGGCTTCGACGTGGTGATCCTCGACCCCGAGGAGAACAGCCCGGCCGGCCGCGTGGCCGCCCGCCAGATCGTCGGCGCCTATGACGACCGCTGGTCGCTCAAGCGCCTGGCCGAGGCCTGCGACGTCGTCACCTACGAATTCGAGAACGTGCCGGCCGCTACGGTCGCGGAACTGACCGCCCAGGGCGTGCTGGTCGCGCCCGGCGCCAAGGCCCTGGCCGCCGCCCAGGACCGGGTGGTGGAAAAGACCTTCCTGGCCGAGATCGGCGTGCCGACCGTCGCCTTCGCCGCCGTCGAGACCGCCGAGGACCTGACCGCCGCCGTGGCCAGGATCGGCGCCCCGTCGCTGCTGAAGACCCGCCGCGAGGGCTATGACGGCAAGGGCCAGGCCTGGATCCAGCGCCCGACCGAGGCCGCCGCCGCCTTCGACAGGATCGCCGGCCAGTCCGCCATCCTCGAGGCGCCGGCCGACTTCGTGCGCGAGCTGTCGGTGATCGCCGCCCGCGGCCGCGACGGCGAGATCGCCTGCTACCCGCTGTCGGACAACCACCACGAGGGCGGCGTCCTGCGCCGCACCAGCGCCCCCGCCAAGGTCACCGAAGCCACCCGGGACCAGGCCGAGGCCATCGCCGCCAGGATCCTGACCGCCCTGGAATATGTCGGGGTGATCGGGGTGGAGCTGTTCGAGCTGGCCGGCGGCAAGCTGCTGGTCAACGAGTTCGCCCCCCGGGTGCACAACACCGGCCACTGGACCCAGGACGGCTGCGAGGTCGACCAGTTCGAGCAGCACATCCGCGCCGTCGCCGGCTGGCCCCTGGGCCCCACGGCGCCGCGCGCCCATGTCGAGATGACCAACCTGCTGGGCGCCGAGGTCGAGGCCTGGGCCAAGCTGGCGGCCGAGCCCGAGACCCGCATCCACCTCTACGGCAAGGGCGAGGCCCGGCCGGGGCGCAAGATGGGGCACGTGAATAGGTTGCGGGGGCTGAAGGACTGAGCGCCCATGCGGGGACGAAAAGCGCACGCGTTTCAGGTCCGTTTTCGACCCCGTTGCGGACCTTCGCTTACGTTGTCACGATCCTCGTATGACTGAATGGATTGCCGACGTTGTTGTCATCAATGAGAGCCCCAACGAGGCAGAAGCTGGTGACGTGTCCATTTATCGAAGCGCTGGCGAAGCCTGTCGTGCCTTGGAGCACTGGTGGGTGGACACCGGAAAAGGTTTCGCTTTCACAGCAAGTGGTGATCGGCTGACGTTGGGGGTCGATGATCGCAGCCGCGTCATGGTTCTCCGCCAAGACCAAATGCCCGACGGCAGAACATTAGTGCGAGAATGGCTTCACGCGTCCGCGAAGGCAGTGCTGGAGGCGCGCCGTGCGAATGCGCAAAAGGGCAAAGTGGTGTTGAACGCATCGGAAGAACAGGGACGTCTCCCGAGTTCCCACGAAGGTCTTATCGCCTACATCGGGTTCAGCGACTAAAGGCCGCCCACCACCTAAAGCAGACCTTGCCGACATCGCGCCATGGAGGCAGCTTCCTCGCATCCGGGACGGACGAAGGCGATCAACGTGGCCATTCCCGACGGCGCGGAGTCGGCGCGCCCGTTCCTGCCGACGCAGGACTTCGCCAAGAGCAAGGCCTTCTACCAGGCCCTCGGCTTCGAGACCCTGCTGGACGGCGAGGTCGCGATCTTCGGGGTCGGGGCCAGCGCCTTCATCCTGCAGCGCGGCTACCAGCAGGCCTGGGCCGAGAACTGCATGATGCAGCTGATGGTCGACGACCTGGACGCCTGGTGGGCCCACATCCAGGCGCTGGACCTGCCCGGCCGGTTCGGCGTGCAGACGCCCAAGCCGCCGGCCCTGCAGCCCTGGGGCCTGCGCGTGGCCTATGTCTACGATCCGTGCGGGGTGCTATGGCACGTGTGCCAACGGCGTCCGGGCGCGCCGCAGGACTGACGACTTCCGGGAACGCTGCATGACCAAACAAGCCCTCGTCGGCCTGATCGGCGGCATGAGCTGGGAAAGCTCGGTCCACTACTACCGGCTGATCAACGAGGGCGTCCGTGATCGCCTGGGCGGCGTGGCCTCGGCGCGCACTCTGATGTGGTCGTTCGACTTCGCCCGGATCGAGGCCCTGCAGCACGCCGGCGACTGGGACGCCCTGGCCAGCGAGATGGCCGAGGCGGCCAGGACCCTGCGCAGGGGCGGCGCCGACTTCCTCGTCCTGTGCACCAACACCATGCACCGCTGCGCCGGGGCGATCGAGGCGGCGGTGGACATCCCCCTGTTGCACATCGCCGACCCGACGGCGGCGGCGATCCAGGCGGCGGGCCTCTCCAAGGTCGGCCTGCTGGGCACGGCCTTCACCATGGAGCAGGCCTTCTATCGCGGCCGGCTGGAAGAGACGTTCGGCCTGGAGGTGCTGGTCCCGGACGCGGACGACCGCGCGGCGGTGCACGGCATCATCTATCGCGAACTGGTGGCCGGCCAGGTGCTGGACGCCTCGCGCGAGGTCTATCGCGCGGTGATCCGGCGCCTGGTCGGACGCGGGGCGCAGGGGATCATCCTGGGCTGCACCGAGATCATGCTGCTGATCGGCCAGGCCGACAGTCCCGTGCCGGTGTTCGACACCACGACCCTGCACGCGATGGCGGCGGTGGAGCGGGCGCTGGGGGCCTAAGACCCCCTCAGTCGCTTCGCGACAGCTCCCCCAGAGGGGGAGCATCTAAGCCGCGATAGATCCCTCCCCCTCTGGGGGAGGTGGCCCGGAGGGCCGGAGGGGGTCACCCCCGCCCGTACCGCATCCGCGCCAAGGCCCCCGCCACCTCGGTCGCCAGGTTCATCGGCTTGATCCCGGCCTTCCACGTCTCGAAGGCCATGACGTTGTCGATGCGGCCGTCCAGGTGCTTGAGCGCCGACTCGCGGCCGGACGCCATATCGACCGCCAGGGTCGAGACCAGGATCCCCGACAGGATCGCCCGCTTGGAATAGTGATTCTCGTCGGTCGCCGTGTCGCCGGCCCAGCGCCACAGGGCATCGGCGCTTTCCCAGACCAAGGTCAGGGCCAGGGGCAGGTTGATCGGGAAGGCCAGGAAGGCGGCCAGCTTGCGCAGGGCCTCGGCGTCGCGCCGGGCGGCGTCCAGCCGGGCGAGGACGCCGGCGCGAATCTTGTCGCGGATCTTGGCCGGCGGCGGGTCCAGCGCCTTCAGCGCGGCGAGGGCGGCCGCGTCGTGGCGGCGCGACAGCAGGGCGGCCAGGTCGCGCGGGCCTTGCGGCAGCAGCAGTTGCGCCTCGCCGACCTTGAGACCCGCGGCCTCCGCGGCGGCCCGGGCCAGTCCGGCGTTCCAGCCCAGGCGTGGAGCCCGGCGCAAGGCCTCGTCCAGCACCCGCTGCTCGGTCGTCTCGGCCCAGCTGGCCGCCTCGGCGTCTTTGTCGCTCATGAATCCGAGTCTACACGGGACTTTAGGCCGCGTCGCCATGGACAGAGCGCCCCGCCTCTGCTATCAGCCGCCCCTCGTCGCCCGGGAGATCCCTTTCCGGGCTTATCAGGTTTTGTTCGCCCGCCCGGCCCCTGAGAGGGACTCGGGAAGATGGTCGGGCCGTCGAATGGAGAGAGACCCCTGGTCCAGATTTTCGTCCGCGACAACAACGTCGATCAGGCGCTCAAGGCCCTGAAGAAGAAGATGCAACGCGAAGGCTCGTTCCGCGAAATGAAGCGGCACGTGCACTACGAAAAGCCGTCGGAAAAGCGCGCGCGCCAAAAGGCCGAAGCCGTCCGCCGCGCCCGCAAGCTGGCCCGCAAGCGCGCCCAGCGCGAAGGCCTGCTGCCGATGCCGAAGAAGCCGGCCGGCGCGCGTTAAGCGACGCTCCCGAGCTTTCGGACACACAAGCCCGCGCGGAGCGATCCGCGCGGGTTTTGTTTTGTCCGCCGCGCGAGATGCTTCCCCTCTGGGGGAGTTGTCGGCGAAGCCGACTGAGGGGGCCTACCGCCCCGCCGCCCCCACGAAATCCACCGCCTTGACGATATGGCCGGCGAACGCCTCGCCCAGCAGCCGCGTGTGGCTCGCGGCCTCGACGTGGTCCACATAGCCGTGCCGCGAGCGCTCGGCGGGCGCGGATTGCATGGCCTTGCGCCGCTCGCGCCCCTTGACCGGCCCGGCGGTGACCACCGCCACCGGCCAGGCGGGATCATAGGCCGGCTCGGCGAGGGCCTGCTGGGCCGACTGGGGCCACAGGGCCACCTCGGCGGCGGCGGTGCGGTTGTGGCGGCCGTTGGCGAAGGCCCAGCGCTTCTCGGCCTGGGCGGCGGGCGGCAGGCCGATCTTGTCGCCCAGGCGGGTCTGGGCCAGTGGCTTGAACAGCCCCAGCGACGCCCCGCGCGCCGCCCAGCGCGACGCCGCGGTGAACGCCTTGACGAACGGCTTGAACGCTTCGGTTTCCGAGGCGTCGGCGGTCGCGGCGTCGACCAGCACCAGCCCCGCCACCTGGCCGGGATTGCGTCCGGCGTACTCGCGCAGGCGCAGGCCGGCCATCGAATGGCCGACCAGGATGAACGGCCCGGCCTCGCCCGAGGCGGCGACCAGCTTTTCGAAGTCGGAGACGATGGCCAGGCCGTCGCGCGGCGCCGGTCCCGGCGGCGAGAAGCCCATGCCGGCCCGGTCGTAGGCGCAGGACCGCCAGCCGGCGGCGCCGAGGGCCTGCTGGGTCGCGCCCCAATCGGCCGCGAAGCCGAACGCGCCGGCCTCCAGCCACACCAGCGGACGATCGCCAGTCTCGTCCTGGGAAGGGCCTTCGCAGACCAGCCGCAGCTGACGCCCCTCGCCGATGTCGACCATCCGCCCGCGCGGCGCGGGTTGGCTCGCCGCCGACATCAGACCGCCCACCGCGATGAAGGAAACCAGGAGAAGAGCGAATCCGGCAACGGCGCGTCCGACGAACTTGAGCATGCGGCCACTCTAGACGAGCGACCATGTCCGTCGAGTGACGGCGGCGTCCAAATCCGATGCAGGGCTCGACCTGCGCAGGCCTTAGCCGTCGACGACGTTGATCCGCATGCGGATGCGGCCGCCCTTGACGCGGGTGATCACGCCCTCGCCGTTCGCCGTCGCCTTTTCCGCCATCTGGGCCTTCACGCCCTCGGGCCACCGCGACACCCGGGCCAGCCGCACCTTGCGGCCCACCTTGGCGGCGGCCTTAAGCGGCAGGTCGTCCTTCTCGGCGAAGGTCCTGCCCATGAACAGGGCCGGGTTCAGCGGCTTGCCGGCCTTGTTGCGCAGTTCGAAATGCAGATGCGAGCCGGTCGAGCGGCCGCTGTTGCCGACATAGGCCACGGTGGTCCCGCGCTTGACGTAGGTTCCCCGCTTCAGGCCCGCGTCGCGACCCAGATGGGCGTAGAGAGTGCGGAAACCGTCCTTGTGGGCCACCTCGACGAAGCGGCCATAGGTCCCGCTGACGCCGCTGCGCATCACGATGCCGTCGGTGGCCACGTGCACCGGCGCGCCGGCCGGGGCGGCGATGTCGACGCCCTCGTGCAGGCGGCCGTTCTCTTCCCACGGCATCTGGCGCAGACCGAACGGCGAGTTGATCACGTGGCCGGGCAGCGGGGCGTCGAAGACGAAGGCGGGCGGCGGAGGCGGCGGCGGCTCGGGCGCGGTGACCGGGGCGGCGGCCGGAGCCGACGCGGGCTGGTCCAGCTCGGCGTTCATCGCGCCGATCGCCGTGATGGCGTTGACCGCGCCCCAGACCACGATGGCGCCGCCCACCGCGGCGAACGCGGCGAGCGAATAGGGAGACGCGGTTGCGGCCAGGACTCGTGACGCCAAGAGCGATCCTCACAGACGGTCGGTCGACCCGAAGTGACCGCGCCGAAGCGCGCTTCCATCCCACAGGCGACCTTTCGGGATGATGAAGGCGGGCTCTATGCGCCGCCCGTGAGGCGAAAAGGCGGCGCACCTTAACCATTCGTCAAACATGGCCATAAATCAGCCGGCGGATGATCGACGAAACATTACAGGACGTTCAGAACATTACTTTCAGTACATTTCTTTAATTACACGTCATGAAGGAGACGTAACGAGTATTCGGAGAAAACGGCGAGTATATCTCTGGACATGGGGCGCAGGGACGCGCCGGGACAAAGGAACACTCCAATGCGCAAGTTCATGACCAGCCTGACCGCCGTGGCCACCGTCACCCTCGCCGCCGTGCCCGCCCTGGGCCTGCTGCAGGCCGCCCACGCCGCCGAGCCGACCGCCACCGTTTCCCTGGTCGGCCTGAACCTTTCCAACCCCGCCCAAGCTGCCGAATTCGCCGCCCGCGTCGAGGCCGCCGGCGAGCAGGTCTGCGGCGCCAGGGCCCGCAACAATCCGGACGGCGACTTCACCATGGCCGGCTGCAAGGTCGCGGTCCGCAAGCAGGCCGCCTCGCAACTGTCCAAGACCCAGCGCCAGGGCCTGCAGGTGGCCGCCCGCGCCACGCCGATGGCCGTCGCCGCCCGCTGAGCGACCGTATGACCCCGACAAAAGCAAGAGGCCCCGGACGGGAACGTCCGGGGCCTCGACAACGCCAAGCGCCACCACAAATATGGACAATCCTAAGCATTTATAGATCTCACCGCAGATTGTAGATAATAAAAGTTGCCAATATTATTGGTAATACACAATATTATATTTCATATATTCTTTGTCATACATTGAAATGTGACGTGTACTCCCAACGAAATGAGAGTAAACACCTCGGTAGTGGGGAACAAATGCCTGATAGAGGGACAACTTCAATGGGCAAGTTCACCATCAGCCTGACCGTCGCCTCCGCCCTCGCCCTGACCGCCGCTCCGACGCCGGGCCTAACCCAGGCCCCCGTCGCATCGACTGTCCGGGTCCCGCTCAACGACCTGAACCTGGCGGCCCCCGCCGACGCCGCCAAGTTCGCCGCCCGCGTCAACGCGGCCGCCGAAGACGTCTGTCACGACATGGCGCGCGGCAATCCGAGCGGCGGGTTCACCATGGCCGGCTGCAAGGTCGCGGTTCGCCGGCAAACCCTGTCGCAACTGTCCAAGCACCAGCGTCAAAACCTGCGGATCGCGGCGCGGGGCGGCGCCGTCGCGGTCGCCGCCCGCTGAGACCCGCCACAAGCAAAAGGCCCCGGACGGGAACGTCCGGGGCCTCTTCTTTCGGGGGGAAGCGATCGAAGGCCTACAGCCCCTTGACGATCCCCTCGACCATCTTCTTGGCGTCGCCGAACAGCATCATGGTGTTGTCGCGGAAGAACAGTTCGTTCTCGACGCCGGCGTAGCCCGAGCTCATGCCGCGCTTGATGAACAGCACGGTGCGGGCCTTCTCGACGTCCAGGATCGGCATGCCGAAGATCGGGCTCTGCGGATCGGTCTTGGCGGCCGGGTTGGTGACGTCGTTGGCGCCGATCACGAAGGCCACGTCGGCGGTCGAGAACTCGCTGTTGATGTCCTCCAGCTCGAAGACCTCGTCATAGGGGACGTTGGCCTCGGCCAGCAGCACGTTCATGTGGCCCGGCATGCGGCCGGCGACGGGGTGGATGGCGTACTTCACCTCCACGCCCTCCTCCTTCAGCTTGTCGGCCATTTCGCGCAGGGCGTGCTGGGCTTGCGACACGGCCATGCCGTAGCCCGGGACGATGATCACCTTGCTGGCGTTCTTCATGATGAAGGCCGCGTCGTCGGCCGAGCCCTGCTTGACCGGACGGGTCTCGACCTTGCCGCCGGGACCGGCCGCTGCGTCGGCGGCGCCGAAGCCGCCCAGGATCACCGAGACGAACGACCGGTTCATGCCCTTGCACATGATGTAGGACAGGATCGCGCCCGACGAGCCGACCAGGGCGCCGGTGATGATCAGGGTGGTGTTCTCCAGCGTGAAGCCCAGGGCCGCCGCGGCCCAGCCCGAATAGCTGTTCAGCATCGACACCACGACCGGCATGTCGGCGCCGCCGATCGGGATGATCAGGGTGACGCCGATCAGCAGGGCCAGGGCGAAGATCCCCCAGAAGGCCCAGATCGCGTGGCCGCCGCTGACCACCAGCACCACCACCAGGGCGACGATGGCCAGGGCGATGACGATGTTGATCAGGTGGCGGGCCGGCAGCAGGATCGGCGCGCCGCCCATGTTGCCGTTCAGCTTGGCGAAGGCGATGACCGAGCCGGTGAAGGTGATGGCGCCGATGGCCAGGCCCAGCGACAGCTCGATCAGGCTGTTGAGGTGCACCTGGCCATTGTCGCCCAGGATGCCGTAGGCGGCCGGGGTGTAGATCGCCGCCACCGCCACCAGGCAGGCGGCCATGCCGACCAGGCTGTGGAAGGCCGCCACCAGCTGCGGCATCGAGGTCATGGCCACCTTGCGGGCGATCACCGCCCCCACCGCGCCGCCCATCGCGATGCCGCCGAGGATCAGCCCGATGGTCACCGGGTCGAGCGCGCCCTGCTTCCAGAGCGTGGCCAGGGTGGTCAGCACGGCGATGCCTATGCCGATCATGCCGTTGCGGTTGCCCGCCTGGCTGGTCACCGGGCTGGACAGCCCGCGCAGCGCCAGGATGAACAGCACCCCGGACACGATGTAGAGGATGGCGGCGAGATTGGCGTTCATGTCAGGTCTTGGCCCCCAAGAGCGGCGACGAGGAAAGCGGCGGCGCGGCGTTGACGCCGAACCGTGGCGGATGGCCCGAAGGCAGGCTGGAGAGGTCGTAGCGCGGCGGCTCGTAGTGGTTGGCGGCCGTATAGGGCGCGGCGAAGCGGGGCTGGCCGTCGGGACCGGTCAGTTCGTCCTCGCGCACGAAGAAGGCGTTGGCGCCGGACAGGTTGCACCCGACCAGGGCGTAGCCCTTGGCGCGGCCCAGGGCCTCCAGGCTGCTGAGGCTGGCGCTGTGATAGTTGCCGCCGTCCCAGATCCGGTCGGCCTTGTATTCGGCGACGAAAGCGACGGGCGGCGGATAGGCGGCGTTGTATTCGATGACCAGAACGCGCGGACGCACGGCGGTGATCGCCTGCCAGATCCAGTAGTCGTTGCCGTCGATGTCGATCGACAGCAGGTCGACGCTGGCGGGTTTGTCGGCCGTGCCGCCCGCCCAGGGCCCCAGCAGGCCGTTGATGTTCTCGGCGGTGACGAAGGCCTTGTTCACGGTCAGCCGGCCCTGCCCCACGGCCACGGCATGGTGTTGCTTGGCGGCCTCGACATACTTGTCCGAGCCATCCAGCCACAGGCCGCTCCAGCCGGCCATCAGCAGCAGGGCGGTGTTGCACTCCACCCCCGCCTGAACGCCGAACTCGATGAACCGCCGGTCGCCCTCGCCGATGCGGTTGAAGATCTCGAGAACGATGCCGTCCTCGTCGTTCTGGCTGTAGGTCTTGCGGCCATGGGCGATCAGCCGCCCGGGCTCGCGGGCCCGGGGCGAAGCGCGCAGCTCGTCCCACCAGCGCTCCAGCGCGATGCGCCGCAGGCTGTCGGACCGGTTGGCGATTTTCTTGATCGCGCTGAACATCGCCCGAAGGCCCCCGCCGCCTTCGCGCCTATTTCTTCTCTTTCTTCTTGTACATGGCCAGCATCCGGTTGGTGACCAGGAAGCCGCCGAAGATGTTGACCGCGGCGAAGGCGGCGGCGATGGCGCCGGCCCCCTTGGAGATCCAGGTCGAGGCGGCGACCGTACCGCCGTCCAGGTCGCTGTGGGCGCCGTGAGCCGCGGCGGCCAGCAGGGCGCCGACGATGATCACCGACGAGATGGCGTTGGTCACGGCCATCAGCGGCGTGTGCAGGGCGGGCGTCACGCTCCAGACGACGTAGTAGCCCACGAAGATGGCGAGCACGAAGATCGCCAGGCGGAACACGGTGGGGTCGACGGCTTCCATCTCAATCCCTCTTTTGCGAGGCGGTGCGACCGCCCTCGTCCTTCGACAGGCTCAGGATGAGGGCGGAATGAACCGCCCGTTCCTTGAAAACCTCATGCTGAGCCTGTCGAAGCACGAGGTTTTCACGCAGTGAATTAACCGGCCAGCAAACTCGGATGCACCACCGCCCCGCCCTGGGTGACCAGGGCCGCCTTGAGGATCTCGTCCTCGAAGTCAGGGGCGAAGACCCCCTCCTTGTTCAGGAACAGGCTGGACAGGGCGAACAGGTTGCGGGCGTAGAGCGCCGAGGCGTCGGTGGCCACGCGGCCGGGCAGGTTGGGAATGCCCAGGATCTTGACGCCGTTGGCGGTCAGGGCGACCTCGCCCAGCTTGCCGCCCTCGACGTTGCCGCCGGCCTCGATGGCCAGGTCGACCAGCACCGAGCCGGGCTTCATCGAGGCCACCTGGGCTGCGCTCACCAGCTTGGGCGCCGGGCGGCCGGGGATCAGCGCCGTGGTGATGACGATGTCCTGCTTGGCGATGTGCGAGGAGACCAGTTCGGCCTGCTTGGCCTGGTATTCCTTGGACATCTCCTTGGCGTAGCCGCCGGCGGTCTGGGCGTTCTTGAACTCTTCGTCCTCGACGGCCAGGAACTTGGCGCCCAGCGACTCGACCTGCTCCTTGGTGGCCGGACGCACGTCGGTGGCGGTGACCACCGCGCCCAGCCGGCGGGCGGTGGCGATGGCCTGCAGGCCGGCCACGCCCACCCCCATGACGAACACCTTGGCCGCGGCGACGGTGCCGGCGGCGGTCATCATCATCGGCAGGGCCTTGCCATAGGCCTCGGCCGCCTCGATCACGGCGCGATAGCCCGCGAGGTTGGCCTGGGAGGACAGCATGTCCATCACCTGGGCCCGGGTGATGCGCGGGATGAATTCCATGGCCAGGGCGCTGGCGCCGGCCTTGGCCAGGGCGTTCAGCGTGTCCTTGTCCTGGTGCGGGTTGAGCGCGGCGGCGACGATCGCGCCGGGCTTGAGGGCGGCGATCTCAGCGGCCTCGGGCGCGCGGACCTTGAACAGGACGTCGGCGTCCTTCACGGCGTCCTTGGCCGTCTTGGCCAGCTTGGCGCCGGCCGCCTCGTAGTCGGCGTCGGGGTACGAGGCCGCGGTCCCCGCCCCGGCCTCGACCACGACCGAGAAGCCGGCCGCGGCCAGCTTCTTGACGGTCTCGGGCGTGGCCGCGACCCGGGTTTCACCACCGCGGGTCTCTTTCGTGACGGCGATAACGGCCATCGGCATACCCCTCCCAAGGACGCTGCTTGCTCCGACGAGCTTGCGCGTCTCTCTAGGGGATGTTCTTGCCCGATGTCGAGCCTTACGCTCGCGGCAGGGGCAAAAAAATACCGATGTCTACCGGTGTCAGTGGGCCGAGGCGGGCTTTTCGCGCAGGAACACGACGCCAAGGATCGCAAGCACGATTCCCGGGATCACGCCGCCGACGAAGCCGGCCGGGGTGCAGAACCACAGGGTGATGGTCAGCAGCAGCACCGCGACGGCCAGCGAGCCCCACTTGGTCATCTTGCCGAAGGCTTCGAAGGTCGCGGACTGTTCGTGGATGTCCATTTCACCGCGTTGGTAGTCGCCGGCCATGTCAGTTTCCCAGGTGGAATTAAAAAACGCCCCGCCGCTTACAACGTGCGGGCCGTCGGCTCAAGCCGCCCGGATGTCGCGGTTGGCCCACCCTTCCTGAATGAACCGCGTTCGAACAGCCGAGACCGCCTGATCGACCGAAATGTCGGCGATCCGCCCTTCCCCGCCGTCGAGGCGCGAGAGCCAGCGCGAATAGGCTGGCACGGGGCTGGTGCCCATCAGGCCGATGGCCGGGCCGCCGACCGAGGCGGCGACGTTCAGCGGCCCGGAGTCGTTGCCCAGGAACCCGGCCGACAAGGCGATCAGGGCGGCGGCCTGGTCCAGCGGCAGGTCGCAGGCCAGGACGTCGCGCCCCGGCGGCAGGGCCGCGACCGTCGCCTTGATCCGGGGTTCGTCGTTGGGTCCGCCCAGCCAGAAGACGGTGGGGAACAGGTCGGCCAGCGCCTGGGAGACGGCGGCGAAGCGTTCGGCGGGCCAGGTGCGGGCCGGCTCGCTGGCCCCGATGCCCAGCACCAGCCACGGGCCCGGTCGGTCTCCGAACCGCGCCTTGATGGTCTTGACGGCCCTGGAGTCCAGCAACAGGCCCGGCTCGCGGCTGTCGACCTTCAGGCCATGCAGCGCCTCGAAGGCGGCCAGCTTGGTCAGGCGATGCTCGGGCCGCATGGCCTTGGGCAGGAACGGGCCCTGCAGCCACTGCTCCTGGCTCTTGTGGCCCAGGCCGAACCCCCGCCGCTCGGGCACCCCGGCCAGCCAGGCGGCCTGGGCGGGCCGGCCTATCTTCTCCAGGATCCACACGGCCCGCGGCTTCACCTCGCGGCAGATGCGCCAGAAGTCGAGGACCTCGTGAACGCCCTTCAGCGTGCCGGTGAAATGGCGGGCGTAGATCACGCTGGCGATCGTCGGCTCGACGGCCAGCACCTCGGCGGCCCGGCTCGACGGCCGCGCGGCCAGCACCACCCGCCCCTCCGGCGTGGTCGCGGCGATCGCCCGGAAGGTTGGCAAGTGCCACATCAGGTCGCCGATCCCGCGATCGGGCGCGTAGACGAGGACGGGGCCGGCGGGCTTTGGGGCGTTCATGCCAAGGGCTTAGCGGGCGACTTAGGCGTTGTCATCCCGACCGACGGCCGCCCAGTGCCCACAGCCTATAGGCGTTCAGGTCCTCGACCATCTTCTCGGGCGACTCCGGCCAGCCCTTGGGCAGGGCGCCGTCGCCGCCGAAGCTGCGCGTGATCTTGGCCATGGCCGTGTCCTTCCTGGCGGACGGCTCGAGATAATAGCCGATCATCTTGCCGCCCCTCGGTAGCCGGTAGACGTGGAAGCCCTGCATGTCGCGCCAGAGCACCTTCTTGGGTGATCGCACCAGCCCCCCGCTGACCATGAACCCATTGGCGTCCAGGGTGAGGGTCAGCGGGCGGATCAGCATGATGACAAACACCACGGCGCAGGCCCCGAAGAACAGCAGAGCGAGCCAGCCGCCGGCGTCGGCCGAGCGCTCTCGAACCATCAGCAAGCCGCCGGCCACGAAGGCGAGGCTCCCCAGAAGATACAACCAGGCTTTCACGCGGGAGGCCTCGATGGTGCGCGGCCCAACGCGCGTGGTCACGCCAACGTCTAGTGGTTTCGACATGTCACCCCTCGTCGATAGGCCCACAACCTAGCCAAGCCCGGGCGGGCGGCATAGTCCAGCTTCAAGGCGCACCATCGCTAGCGCCACCCCGCCAGCAACCCCCTCAGCCCCGTCACGAAGGCCAGCGGCTGGTCCACCATCACGTGGTGGTCGGCGTCGGGGATGGCAACGCGCAGGACCGTGTCGGGCATCTCGTCGATCATGTAGTCCAGGGTTTCGGCGTGCATCAGGGCCGAGCGCTCGCCCCACATCATCGCCGCCGGGCAGGCGATGCGCGGCAGCAGCAGGCCCAGGTCCGGCATCGAGAACCGCTGCCAGATGGCCGGGTCGAACTTCCAGGTCCAGCCGCCCTCGACCTGCTTCAGCGAACCCCGGGCGATGTGGTCGGCGATGTAGAGGTTGTCGCAACCCTGCGGCGGGGCCAGGCGGAAGCGGGCCAGGGCCGCCGCCAGGGTTGGATAGACCCGGTTGGCGGCGTCGGGGCGCGAGGGCGGACCGCGCCAGCGCTTTTCCGGCGGCTGGATGCTGCTGTCGACCATGACGATCCCGCGCAGCCGGTCGGCGTGCTCGACGCCGCAATAGAGGGCGGGAAAGCCGCCGAACGAATGGCCGACCAGGATCGGCTTCACCCCGCCGGCCTCCAGCCGCGCGGCCTCGACGGCGGCGAAGATCTCGGCCGCGAACAGCTGGGCCGAATAGGTCGGCCGCCAGTCCGAGCCGCCCATGCCCGACCACGAGATCGCCGCGCATCGCCAGTCGCTCGCGAAGAACGGCGCGATGAAGCTCCACCAGTCGGCGTGGGCGCCGTTGCCGTGCAGGAACAGCAGGCCCGGCTTGCCGACCTCGCCCCAGGTCAGGAGCTCGATCTCCGCGCCCTCGACCGGGATGCGCACGCGTTCGGGCGCGACGGCGATGGCGGCCTCGAACCAGGCCGGGGCGGGCGGCTTCTCGCCGTGGAACGGGCCAAGCAGCGAGGCGGGCGAGGGATGGTCGTCGGCCATGGCTCAGCCCCCCACGGCGTCGGACGCCGCATAGGCGATCTCACCCGGCCGCGGCGCGCGCGGGGCCAGGGCCTTGAAGACCCCGGTTCCGGTCATCAGCGTCCGCTCGCCGACCCAGATGCGGCCACGCATGGTGAACACCAGGTCCTGCTCGGCGACCAGCTCGCCGTCGCCTTCGACGAAGTCCCCCAGCTGGGCCCCGGACAGGAAATCGCAGTTCAGGCGCACCGTGACCCACGAATACGACTTCCGCAGCGAGATGATCCGGCCCCAGGCCATGTCGGCGAAGCTCATCAGCATGCCGCCGTGGCAATTGCCCAGGCCGTTGGTGTGGTGCTCCTCGACCCGGAAGCCGAGGGTCGCCTCGCCTGGCCTGGCCCGCCGCTCGTACAGCGGCCCGATCTGCCGGCCAAAGCCGCGCGACCAGTTCAGCTGGCTGTAGCCCTCGGGAATGGCGGCGGCCTGGGCGTCGGTGAGATCGTCGGACATGGGCAAAGTCTAACGAGCGTTTGAAGCGTGGCAAGCGCGACGCTGGGGAAGCCTGGACCAGGGCTTTCGCGGTCCGTGTAAGGACGGCGCGGCCGCCGGCGTCTAACCTTTCGAAAACGGGGCGGACCATGGGCGCTGGACGGCAGGAGGACGAGGCTTTCGCGGCGTGGCTGGCGCCGCACCTGGGCGCCCTGCGCCGGACGGCCCGCGCCTTCGCCGAGCCGGCCGACCAGCACGACCTGACGCAGGAGCTGATGCTGGCGGTCTGGCGGGCCCGCCCGCGCTTTCGCGGCGACAGCGCCGACGCGACCTTCGTCTACCGCGTCGCGCACAACACCGCCCTGACCTGGAAGCGCGGCGAGAGCCGCCGCCGTCGGCGGCGCGAGGCGATCGAAGTCGAGCTGGCCCTGCGGCGGGAGGCGGACGACGCGCCGGAGGCCGGCCTGCTGGACCGGCTCTACGACGCCATCCGCGCCCTGCCGCCGCTGGACCGCTCGCTGGTCCTGCTGTCGCTGGACGGCCAGCCCTATGCCGAGATCGCGCGCGTGCATGGTCTCAGCGAAACCAATGTCGGCGCCCGGCTCAGCCGCATCCGCCGCCGTCTCTCGGACCTCGTGGAGGAGCGCGCCGATGGAGTTTGAGCGCCTCGAACAGGCCTGGCGGTCCCAGGCCAACACCCCCGACCAACAGGCCCAGGCCTATCTGATGGAGCAACTGATGCACGCGCTGAAAGCCCGCCGCCGCGGCGAGATTCTGCTGTTCGCGATCCCTGTCGCGGCCATGACCCTGTTCACGGCGATCGCCGTCCGGTCGATCCTGGTCGGCCAGACCGATGTCGGCCGCGAGTGGGGCGCCCTAGCCATGCTGGGGGTCTGCTGGGCGGTGCTGGCGGCGGTGCTGATCGCCGGCCTCCGGGCCAGGCGCGCGCCGCGCGACGGCTCGCCGGTGCGCCAGGCCCTGGAGGCCATGCTGGCCGCCAACCGCCGCGCGCGCGTCAATTACCGGATCTTCTGGATGAGCCTGCCGGTTTTCCTGGTTCCGATGCTGGTGGCCGTGGTCCAGCTGAACGACGTGGGCAAGACCACCGATCGGAACATGGTCCAGATGCTGCTGGTGTTCGGCGTCGCCCTGGGCGCCAGCGTCGGCTGGAACGCGCTGCGGTTCTTCAAGGTGCTGAAGCCGGAACAGCGGCGGCTGGAGGGGTTGCTGGCCGAGTATGGGGAGTAAGCGTGTCGACCGCACGCTCGTTCGTCATCCCCCGCTTTATGCGGGGGATGACGCTTGTGATTACCCCGGCACGGCCCCGAACTTGCCCGCGTTGTAGTCGTCGATCGCCTGGATGATCTCCTCGCGGGTGTTCATCACGAATGGCCCGTGAGCGAAGACCGGTTCGCCGATCGGTTCGGCGTGGCCCAGCAGCACCACCGCGCCCGACGGGCTGTCGAAGGCCACCGCATCGCCGTCGTCGTTCAGCTCGACCAGGTTCCACTTCGGGGCCTTTTGCGGCGTTGCCTGGCCGCCGATGACGATCTCGCCGGAGACCACGTACAGGAACACCGTCCGCCCCTTGGCGACCGGCAAGGTCACCGCCCCGCCCGGCGACAGGCGGGCGACGCTCATCTCGACGCCGATCAGCGACGGGAACGGGCCGGTCACGCCGTCGACCGTTCCGGAGATCACCTCGATCGTCGCGCCGCCGGTCTCGACCTTGGGAATCGCCTCGCCCTGCAGGCCCAGATAGTTCGGCGCCGTCATCTTCAGCCGGCCCGGCAGGTTGACCCACAGTTGCAGGATCTCCAGCGCCCCGCCCGCCCGCTTGAAGCTGGCCGGCGACAGCTCGGCGTGGACCAGGCCGCGGCCGGCGGTCATCCACTGCACCCCGCCCGGGCCGATCACGCTTTCATGGCCGCCGCTGTCCAGGTGCGAGAGCTCGCCGTCGAGGATGAAGGTCACGGTCTCGAAGCCGCGGTGCGGATGCGGCCCGAACGGCAGGCCGCGATTGCCGGGCGGATAGATCTGCGGGCCGTGGTGGTTGAGGAACAGGAACGGATCCAGCTGCGGGATCGCCGGGCCGGGCAGCGGCCGCCGGGTCACCAGGTCGGCGATGTCGTCGCGCTGGGCGGGGTGGAGGCGCTTGAGGGTGCGGGGGGTCATTTTAACTCCGCTAGGAAACGCCGGCGGCCGACAGCACCGCCGCCTGCCGCTGGGCCAGCCCCTCCTCCGAGAAGCCCTCCAGCGAGCGCTCGAACAGCGCCTTCCAGTTATGCCGCGCGCCCAGGTGCAGGAAGGCCGCGCCCAGGCCGATGGCGGCGCGGTCCATGAACACGAACTCGCGCGGGATCAGCACCGGCCCCTTCGCCTTCAGGGCCTGGCGCACCTTGAAGGCTTCGCGCCGGCCGTATTCGCCGGGCGGCACGTCGTCGGCGACGCTGCGCACTCGGTCGTCCAGCAGCGGACCGTAGATGAACCGGGCCCAGACGTTCAGCACGTCGACCAGGTCGTCGTTGAGATTGGCGAAGCCCCAGCTGCGATAGGCCTGGACCTGCTCGGCGCGGTCGTCGTTGGACAGGGCGCGGTACAGCCGCACCACGCCGCCCACGAACTTCGGCGGGAAGATGCGGATACAGCCGAAGTCCAGCAGGTTCAGGTGCGCCGCGCCGTCGCTGCCCTCGGGGCCGCCGAAGGTGTAGTTGCCCAGGTGCGGGTCGCCGTGGATGATCCCCAGGTGGGTCATCGGGCTCCACCAGGCCTCGAACAGCAGGGCGGCGATGCGGTCGCGAGTCTCCTGCGGCGCGTCCTTGAAGGCCAGCAACCCGCGGCCGTCCAGCCAGGTCATGCTGAGCAGGCGCTTGGTCGACAGGACGGGTACGGGTTCCGGAACCCGGATGTCGTCGCGCCCGGTGAAGAAGCCGCCATAGACGGCCATCAGCCTGGCCTCGCGCTCGTAGTCCAACTCCTCGCGCAGCCGGTCGCCGACCTCGACGATCATCTCCGACGGGTCGATCGAGCCGTCCATCCGCTTGAACAGGCCGATCAGGGCGCGCAGCTGGCCCAGGTCGCTTTCGACCGCGCTTTGCATGTCGGGATATTGCAGCTTCACCGCCAGGGCGCGGCCGTCAGGGGCGATGGCGCGGTGCACTTGGCCCAGCGAGGCGGCGGCGGCCGCCTCGTGCTCGAAGCTCTGGAACCGGCCGGCCCAGTCCGGCCCCAGCTCGGCGGCCATGCGGCGGCGGACGAACGGCCAGCCCATGGCCGGGGCGTTGGTCTGCAGCTCGGCCAGCTGGGCGGCGAATTCCGGCGGCAGCAGGTCCGGCACGGTGGCGAACATCTGGGCCGCCTTCATCAGCGGCCCCTTGAGCCCGCCCAGGGCCGCCCTCAGCGCCTTGGCGTTGCGGGCGTCGGCGCTGTCGCCGCCGAACAGGCTGTTGGCGCCGTAGCTGACCGCCGCCCCCGACAGCCCCGCCCCGACCTTGGCGAAGCGCGAGACACGGCCGGCCAAGCGGTTGCGTTCCGGGTCTCTTGGATTATCGGACACGCCGCAAGCCCTCTCCGGCCCTTCGGGCCACCTCCCCCGGAAGGGGAGGATCTTGGCGACCGCATGGCGTAGCTGCTCCCCCTTTGGGGGAACTGTCGGCGAAGCCGACTGAGGGGGTTCTCACACCAACGCCTCGAACTCGTCGACCAACCGCTCCAGCTGGGCGCAGCCCGCCGCCCAGAACGCCTTTTCGCGCGGGTTCAGGCCGAAGGGCTTGAGCGCCTCGACATAGGTGCGGGTTCCGCCAGCGGCCAGCAGGTCCTCGTAGAGTGGGGCGAAGGTTTCCGGATCCTCGCGGCGCCTCTCCATCAGGCCCCGCACCAGCAGGTCGCCGAACGCGTAGGCGTAGACGTAGAACGGCGCGTGCACGAAGTGGCTGACATAGGCCCAGTAGTGCTCGTAGCCTTCGTTCAGGGTCACGGCCGGGCCCAGGCTCTCGGCCATCACCTCCAGCCACAGCCGGCCGATCTGGTCGGACGACAGCTCGCCGTCCTTGCGGGCCTCGTGGAAGCGCCGCTCGAAGCGATGGAACGCGATCTGGCGCACGACGGTGTTGAGCCCGTCCTCGATCTTGCCGGCCAGCAGCCCCATGCGGTCCTTGGGCGTCGCCTCGGCCAGCAGGCGGTCGAACACCAGGCCCTCGCCGAAGATAGAGGCGGTCTCGGCCAGGGTCAGCGGCGTGTCGGCCAGCAAGGTGCCCAGCGGTGCGCACAGGGTCTGGTGCACGGCGTGGCCCAGTTCGTGGGCCAGGGTCAGCACGTCGCGCCGTTCGCCCATGTAGTTCATGAACACATAGGGATGCCGCTCGGCGGTGACCGGATGCGAATAGGCCCCCGACTGCTTGCCGGCCCTGGGCCGCGCGTCGATCCACGGCCGGTCGAAGAACGTCCTGGCGGTGTCGGCGAACTTCGGGGCCAGGGCCTGGAAGCTCTCCAGCACCACCCCCTGGGCCTCGGTCCAGCCATAGGTGCGCGGCGCGGCGGCGGTCAGGGGCGCGTTGCGGTCCCAATAGTCGAGGGTCTTTCGGCCCATGACCTTGGCCTTCAGGGCGTAGTAGCGGTGCGACAGGCGCGGATAGGCCTCAACCACCGCCTGCTCCAGGGCGTCGACCGCGTCGGCGTCGACCTCGTTGGCCAGGTGGCGCGACTGGGCGGGGCTGTCGAACCGCCGCCAGCGGTCCTCGACCTGCTTTTCGAAGGCCAGGGTGTTCATCACCAGGCCCTGAGTCGAGGCGCGTTCCTCCAGCGCCTTGGCCAGGCCGTCGGCGGCGGCCTTGCGGCGCTTGCCGTCGGGGTCGGACAGGCGGTTCAGCGCCTCGGGCAGGGTCAGGGTCTCGTCGCCGACCTTGGCCTGCAGTTTGGCCAGGGTCTCGTCATAGAGGCGCACCCAGTTGCTGACGGCCGGGCCGCGATCGACGATGTAGCGCTCCAGGTCGGGCGTCAGCTCGTGCGGGCGCGACAGGCGCAGGCGGCGCAGCCAGGGAACCCAGCGGGCGGCGGCCGGATAGGCCTTCAGCGCCGCCTCCAGCTCGCCGTCCTCCAGCTGGTTCAGCTCCAGCGAGAAGAACAGGCTCTCGGCGGCGATGGCGGACGAGCGGGCCCGCAGGTCGGCCTCGAACTTGGCCCAGGCCGGGTCGTCGCGGGCGGTAGAGGCGGCCAGGCCCGCATAGGCGCCCACGCCCCACAGGCCGTTGGTCGCCTGCTCGTACAGCCTGATCCCGCGGTCCAGCAGCACGCCCAGGCGTTCGGGCTCGCCGCGGGCCTGGAGGAACAGGCCCTCCAACGAGGCCAGTTCGTCGTTGGCGGCCTTGGCGGCGGCCAGGTCCGTCTCGATCTTCGGATCATCGCGACCGGCATAGAGGTCGGCGAGATTCCACTCGGGCAGGGTTTCGGTCTTGAAGGGCGCGTTCATGGCCAATGGATATGGCCCCGTCGAAAGGCGCGCGCAATCGTGGCCGTGGCTTTCCGTTGCGCGGACCACTTGTCGCATTACCGCGAATTAAAGGGCGCGGCGGCGAGTCGCGCCTTAGGATATCGCCGGTCGGCGAGGGCCGCCGTAGAGGGACAGGGGACGAGGGGCAAATCGATGATCAGGATCGCCGCTTCCGTCGCCCTGGCCGTCAGCCTGGTCGCCGCGCCGTCCGCGATGGCGGCCGAAAAGCCCCAGCCGATGGGCTGGCTGGCCCAGACCGTCCGCAGCGCCGTGGTGTTCCACAGCTGCACCGAGCGCCTCAAGGAGAAGTTCAACATCGGGCCGCTGGACGGGATCGACATCACCCACATGGATTCCGACGGCGATCCGGCGGGGGCCATGGATGTCAGGTTCGAGGCCGTCACGATCGAGAAGAAGACCCAGCGCAAAAGCCGCTTCGTCGGCGTCTGTCACGTCGGCCGCGAGGGCGAGACCCGGATCGACGCGCGCCTGGTCAGCCAGAACGGCGGCGTGGTCCGCCGCGTGCCGCCGGGCAAGATCGCGGGCTGAGGATCTCTACGCCGCCGTCAGGGCCGAGGCGATCCGCTCGAACATCGCCGCGTTTTCCGTCTGGTGCGTGACAACGCCCGACGTGATGTCCTGGGTGGAACCGTCGGGCATCTGGAGCAGCGCCTTCACACCGCCGGCTCCAAACAGATCAATCTGACGAAGGGCCTCGGCCCTTTGGTTCCGACACCATTCGGCCAGGTCGCGCGCTTCTGGGCTCATCGGCCGGCCTCCTTCGTCCCATTGCGGTCACGGTGCGCCGCGCCGATCGTCATACCCTGTTAACGGCGACCGTTAACCCCTGACTCATGTCTCCGAAACCCGGTCTTTACCCCGCGCCTGTATCACTCTGAACCAACAAGAGCCCTGTCCCATGCCGGACGCGGCCGGTTCTAACGGGTGTCTGCAAATGACCAAGACGGTTCTCGTCGTCGACGACGACCCGACTCAACGTCGGCTGATCCAGGCCGTCCTCGAGCGCGAAGGCTTCGCGGTCTCGCACGCCGAGAACGGCGATGCGGCCATGGCCCACCTGGCCAGCGGCGCTCCCGTGGACGTCGTGCTGCTGGACCTGGTGATGCCGGGCCTGTCGGGCCAGGACACGCTGAAGGAGATGCGCGCGCGCGGCTATTCCCAGCCGGTGATCGTGCTCACCGCCAGCGGCGGAGTCGACACCGTGGTCAAGGCCATGCAGGCCGGCGCCACCGACTTCTTCATCAAGCCGGCCTCCCCCGAGCGGATCACCGTCTCGATCCGCAACGCCCTGTCGATGGGCGACCTGAAGGGCGAGGTCGAGCGCCTGACCAAGCGGACCGGCAACCGCACCACCTTCGCCGACCTGATCGGAACCTCGCCCGCCATGGCCCTGGTCAAGCGCATGGGCGAGCGGGCCGCCAAGAGCTCCATTCCTGTCCTGATCACCGGCGAGAGCGGGGTCGGCAAGGAGCTGATCGCCCGCGCCGTGCACGGCGGTTCCGAACGGGCCGGCAAGCCCTTCGTGGCCGTCAATTGCGGGGCGATCCCGGAGAACCTGGTCGAGTCGATCCTGTTCGGCCACGAGAAGGGCTCCTTCACCGGCGCCACCGACAAGCACCTGGGCAAGTTCAAGGAGGCCGACGGCGGCACCCTGTTCCTCGACGAGGTCGGCGAGCTGCCGCTGGACATGCAGGTCAAGCTGCTGCGCGCGCTGCAGGAAGGCGAGATCGACCCGATCGGCTCCAAGCGCTCGCAGAAGGTGGACGTGCGCATCGTCTCGGCCACCAACCGCGACGTCGCCCATGCCGTGTCGCAGGGCCGGTTCCGCGAGGACCTCTACTACCGCCTGAACGTCTTCCCGATCGAGGCCCCCTCCCTGCGCGAACGCCGCGAGGACATCCCGGCCCTGGTCGAGGCGTTCATCCGCCGCTTCAACGTCGAGGAGGGCAAGCGGGTGGTCGGCGCGGCGCCGGAGACCTTGAAGCTGCTCGGCGCCTTCGACTGGCCCGGCAACGTCCGCCAGCTGGAGAACGCGGTCTATCGCGCCATCATCCTGGCCGACGCGCCCTATCTGCAGCCCTACGACTTCCCGGCCATTTCGGGGCTCGTGGCGCCGCCACCGGAAGCCGTCTCGCCGGTCGCCGCCGCCCAGCCCGACCTGCCGGCCGTGCTGCAGGCCGCCCACGCGGCCATGGCCCGCGCCCCGGCCCAGGACGCGCCCGTGCGCATCCTCGACGACCGCGGCCACCTGCGGACCCTGGAGGAGATCGAGCGCGACCTGATCCAGCACGCCATCGAGGTCTATGCCGGCCACATGTCGGAAGTGGCCCGCCGCCTGGGCATCGGCCGCTCGACCCTGTACCGCAAGGTCCGCGAGCAGGGCATCGACGTGGATCTGAGGGAAGCGTCGTAGGGCGCGCCGTCCCACGATCCGTCATCCCGGACGAGCGCGTAGCGCGAAGATCTGGGACCGAGGCGTGAACTCGGCGTTTGCGGCGGTCCCGGATCGGCGGCCCGTTAGGCCTTGTCCGGGATGACAGTGGTTTAGTCGTCGGTTTAGTCGTCTTCCTCGGCGGCCGCCTCGGGCGCCCTGGCCTTGCGCCCGAAGCCCTTGCCGCGCGACATCGGCTTGCGCTCTCCCTTCGCCTTGGCGGCGATTTCCTTCAGTTTGATCGTCTGGTTGACCGACATGGCCTGGCCGGCGCCGCCCTTTTCGGGATCGCCGAACGCTCGGCCATAGGTCTCGATGCGCTGGGCGACCGAGCCGAGGAATTCGCCTTCCCAGTCCGACAGCTGGATCCCGGCCTTGTCGGCCGTGCGCTGGGCGCGCTTGAGGGCGTTCAGGGCGGCCTTGCGGGCTTGAGCTCTCGGATCAGGCGGCTTCTTGGCGCGCATGGCGACAGACTAGCGGGCGTCGGCGGCGGGACGCACGCGGAAAAATCGCCATCTTCACCCTCTCCCGTGGGAGAGGGTGAACCTTGAAGCCCTAGATCTCGCCGATGGCCGACAGGTAGAGGTCCAGGATCGCGTCTTCTTCCTGGCGCTTGGCGCGGTCCATCTTGCGCAGGCGGACCACCTTCTTGAGCACCTTGACGTCGAAGCCATTGCCCTTGGCCTCGGCGTAGACCTCCTTGATCTGCTCCATGATCTCGGTCTTCTCGACTTCCAGGCGCTCGACCCGGTCGACGATGCTCTTCAGCTGGCCCTGGGCGGTGGAGTTGAGCACGTCGGCGTGCGGGGTGGCGTCGTCGGCCATGGCAGAGGTCTCGCGAAAAGGCGGGGAAACGGAAGGCGCGGAACCTAATGGCAACGGGCCGCCAGTGGAAGGCCGATTCCCCGCTCTTTTTTCTTCAGCGTCCTTCCACGCGTCCGCGCGAGACCTCGGCCAGGGCGGCCAGGTCTGGCGTTTCGCCCTCGCCCGCCAGCAGCGCCTCCAGGCCGCTCTCGACCAGGTCGGCCAGCGGCAGGGCCAGACCCTTCTCGTCGCCGGCGGCCTGGGCCAGGCGCACGTCCTTCAGCGCCAGGTCCGCCGCGAAGCCCGGCGGGTGGTAGCGGCCCTCGGCGATCATGGCGCCATAGATCTTGTAGACCGGGGCGGCGAAGATCGTGCTGGTCAGCACGTCCAGGAGATCGGCGGCCGGCACGCCGTGCGCCGCGCCCAGGGCCGCGGCCTCGCCCATGGCCTCGACGGCCGAGACGATCATCAGGTTGCCGGCGATCTTGACGGCGTTGGCGCGGACGGGGTCCTCACCCATCGGCCAGACCTTGGCGGCCAGGACCTCCAGCACCGGCGTCGCGGCGGCCACCGCTTCCGGCGCCCCCGCGGCCAGCACGTTCAACCCGCCGGCCCGCGCCACCGGCGGACGGCCGAACACCGGCGCGGCCACGTAGCCCAGGCCCAGGGCGGCGTGCCGATCGGCCAGTTCGCGCGCGAAGGCCGTGGAGATGGTGGCGAGGTTGGCGTGGACCAGGCCAGGCCGGGCCCGCGGCAGAGCGTCCAGCAGCGCGTCGCGGATGGCCTGGTCGTGGGCCAGGATCGACAGCGCGAGGTCGCCTTGCAGCGCGCCCTCGACGGTCTTGGCGACGATCGCGCCCCGGGCCGCCAGCTCGGCGGCCGGACCCGGCGAACGGTTCCACACCGTCACGGCGTGGCCCTTCTCCAGCAGGTTCTCGACCATGGCCTTGCCCATGGCGCCCAGGCCGATGAAACCGATGTGCATGGAGGGGCTCCCGAAAGACTCACGCGGAGCCAACCCTCCGCCTCATCCTGAGCTTGTCGAAGGACGCACCGCGCCAAACGCCCTCGTCCTTCGACAAGCTCAGGATGAGGGCTACTTAAGCGTCGGCGCGCCTAGAGCAAGCCGTGACGCTCGATCGCCCGCCGCAGGGCCGCCGGATCCGTGAAGTGGTGAGTGTGAAACCCCAGAACCCTGGCGGCCTCGACATTGGCCAGGCTGTCGTCGACGAACAGCAGGTCGGTGGGCTCCAGCCCCGTGCGCTTCAGCACGATCTCGTAGATCCGCCGCTCGGGCTTGATCACCCGCTCATGGCCCGAGACGACCGTGTCGCGGAAGTGGCGGAAGGCCGGGCTCATGGCCCGCACGCCGTCCCAGGTCTCGTGGGACATGTTGGTCAGGCCGAACTGCGGAACGCCGCGCGCGGCCAGGTCCTCGATGACCGACTCGGTCTCGCGAATCGGACCGGAGAACATCTCGTCCCAGCGGTCCCACCAGGCGGCGATGTGCTCGGCGTGGTGCGGATGCTCGGCGCTCAGGGCGGCGATATTGTCGGCGAAGGTCACGCCGCGATCGGTGGCCGCGTGCCAATCCAGGGTCCCGACATGCGAAAGGAACCGGTCGAGATCGGCCGGTTCCTTGAAGATCTTCGCGTAGAGCGTGCGCGGATTCCAGCGCACGATGACGTTGCCGACATCCCAGAGCAATGCCCTGGGAGGCCGTGCGGGCGTCATTAGCCTTGCTTGGCTTTGAAGCGCGGGTCGGTCTTGTTGATGATGTAGATGACGCCCTTGCGGCGGACCATCTTGCAGTCGCGGTGACGCGACTTCAGCGACTTCAGCGAGCTACGAACCTTCATGACCGTCTCTATACTCAGCGGAGAGGTTCGCGACCGCCATGAGGGCGAAAGGAACATCCGGGATGTTTCGGAGGGCGTGCGTATAAGCAGGACAACCGCCGGAGTCAATGCGCGGCTTGGTCCGGCAGTGACGCAGTTTGAATTTGGCGTTGAGGGAAAATCCGCTGGGCGGTCGAGTGCGTGGGCGAACAAAGGAGATCGCCTCATGTTTTTTCGTACCGAAACCATCCATCTGCGTCGTGGTGGCCAACAGCTTTCGATTGGCTGCGAAGCCGAGGATGCGACCACCATCGTCGTGGACGCCGACGACGTCGAACTCGCCCCTACCCATTGGGTTTACCGGAGCTTTCGGCATCATTCGGCAAAGACCCATGCCGCCGGTTGCGCGAACTGCCGCGATGGGGCCGGAAAGAAGGGAGGCGGCGGGACCGTCTCAGGCGAATGGCTGCCGTTCTACCGCCTGGAGGACGCTATGGTCGCGGCCGAAACGCTGGCGCCTGAGCGACACTCGATCTGCAACATGTGCATTGGGGAGTATCGGAAACTGGGTAGCGGTCGCTAATCGTCCGGCGCCGAAACCCGACTAAAGCAGCCCGCAACCAGTTCCGGTTCTTGCACTTCGCTATCCCTCGTCCGCCAGGCGGCGGTGGCATTTTCCCGCCCATCGAGGTCCACGATCAATGCGAGCGGAGACGTTCTATCTAGGCGCAGAGGAAGCTTCGACTGGCTGCTCAGGCTTGGCGTGTGATTTGGAGCGGAACCACCTAAGGTATTAACCGGCCGGTAGGAGGTTGGTGCCTATTTCGTGGTATGCTTTTCTTCCCTGACTACGGCATCATTGAACTCGACGTCCCAAATCGACCTGATTGGTGGGCCGATAGCGAGGTTCACGACTTCGGGCGTTTTGACCTTGGAAAGGTCCAGGCGACCGTCTTCAAGTCCGAGGACTGTGTCCTCCACTTTTATGTGGAGACCGACCTCACCCGTCGAGCGACGCGCGTAGAAATTTCGCTCGTTGGGCGTCCTCAATCGCCGAAAACAGCGACCCTGCGTTGGGACCAGACGTCTCATACCCTGCGGCTCGACGGCGATCCGCCCACTCGTCACCCTTGGCAAGCGCTTCCCTTACCTCCGCGTCCGTGAAGCGACGTCCATTCAGGATGATCCCGACGATCCCGCTCAACGGCGGAGAATCGCAGGCAGTGTTTGGAAGGCGCGTGCCTTCGCTCGAAACGTTCATCTTAGTTCTCACAGGGATCGAGGATGTCCGCCTCGCCGGCTCGGCCCCAATGACCGAGATCAAAATATGCGCTACGCCGTCTTGAGGTCGACGGCCCCACAATCACGGGTTGTGTTTTAACTTTTCGGCTCAAACTGCGTCACCACCCTTGGTCCCAAAGCGCATCCGGAGACCGGATGCGGCGGCGAACGCTCCACAGGCTGAGCTCGACCGACGGGAACTTAACCGCTCTGTCGCCCTTGTGATTGCAGCCCTGTCGCGAACCCCGGTAGCCTGCCCCCATGGATAGACGCGTTTTCCTCGTTCTGCTGCTGGCCGGCTGCGCCGACACCTCGACCAACGCGCCGCTGGCGCCGTCGGTCGCCCCGCCGGCCCCGCCGCGCGTGCCGCCGCCCGCCCCCGCCGCGCCCAGCGCCGATCCGGCCGCCTCGGGCCAGGCCGTCGGCTTCGACGCCTGGCTGGCCGCCTTCAAGCAGAAGGCCCTGGCCGCCGGCCTCACCCAGCAGCTGCTGGATCGCGAGCTGGACGGCGTGACGCCCGACCCCAAGGTGATCTCGCTGGACGGCCGCCAGCCGGAGTTCTCCAAGCCGGTCGGCGACTACATCAAGGGCGTGATCAGCGACGACCGCGTGGCGGTGGGCCGCGACAAGCGCGACAGCCTGACCTTCCTGCCGGCCATCGAGCAGCGCTACGGCGTCCCGCGCGACATCCTGCTGGCCGTCTGGGCCATGGAATCGGCGTTCGGCAAGATCCAGGGCAATTTCGACGTCGTGCGCTCGATGGCCAGCCTGGCCGCCGACGGCCGGCGACGCAATTGGGCCGAGGGCGAGCTGATCGCCGCCCTGAAGATCATCGCCTCGGGCGAGGACACCCGCGCCCAGCTGAAGGGCTCATGGGCCGGAGCCATGGGCCAGACCCAGTTCCTGCCCTCCAACTACCTGTCGACCGCCGTCGACTTCGACGGCGACGGCCGGCGCGACATCTGGGGCAGCGACAGCGACAGCCTGGCCTCGGCCGCCAACCTGCTGAAGAAGGGCGGCTGGAAGCCCGGCGTCGGCTGGGCCAAGGAAGCGATCCTGCCGGCCGACTTCGACTACGGCCTGGCCGAAGGGCCGCGCGAGGTTCCGTCGTGGTGGGAGGCCAAGGGCGTCAGGCGGGCCGACGGCCTGCCCTGGACAGCGGCCGACGCGGCCTCGCCGGCCGGCCTGATCCTGCCCGCCGGCTGGTCGGGCCCGGCCTTCCTGGTCCTGCCCAACCACTTCGCGATCCGCACCTACAACAACTCCACGTCCTACGCCCTGGGGATCGGCCTGCTGGCCGACCGCTTCGCCGGCGGCGGGCCGCTGGTCGCCGCGTGGCCAGTCGAGACCCCGCTCAGCCTGGCCGACCGCATGGCCGCCCAGATCGCCCTGGGCCGGCTGGGTTTCGATCCCGGCCCGGCGGACGGCGTGGTCGGCGCGGGCACCCGCAAGGCCCTGCGCGCCTGGCAAACCGATCGCAAGCTGCCCGCCGACGGCTACCTGTCGTCCGACATGGTCGCGCGGCTGAAGGCCCAGGCGGGGATCAGCTAGCGGACGGTGATATCCACCGCGATCCGCCGGACCGCGCCGTCGGGGCTGGAGCCCTGCAGCATCATCCGGTCGTGGCCGGTATAGCCCGAGGCGGCGGTGTAGAAGGCCTGGTGGCCCGGCACCTTGCGGCTGTTGCAGGCCGACCGCGGATTGCCGGGCGGGAAGGCGGCGAAATAGGGGTCGTCCTTGACCACCGCCGCGCCATGGGCCGGCGGCTCGAGGATGGTCAGGGTGGCGCCCGGCGTCTGGGCCGAGCAGTCGGGATCGATGGCCGTGTTGGCCCAGACCCGGACCGGCGTGCTGCCCACCACGGCCTTGGCCACGTGCAGCCTCTGATAGCCCGAAGCGGGCGGATGCGGCTGGGCCGATGCGCCGGCGGCGGCGGCCACGCCCGCCGCGCAGGCCAGGATGAACAGCTTGGAACCCACGGTCGATCTCCCTGAAGCGACGCCTTCGGGAGGCTGCGCCCGGTTCCTTTCTCGTTTATTGCAGGCCGGCGGCGCTTCGCGAGCCTTCAATGCGGCCCGGTCGCGTCGATCGAGCTGGCGTCCACCACCTGGGCCTCGTCGCGGGCCTGGCGGGGGGCCGAGGCGTCGCCGACCCGACGCATGACCGGATCGATCAGGGCGTAGGCCACCAGGCCGGCCAGCACCGCGACGTTCATCAGATAGGGCGACGGATGGGCCCACTTGTAGAGCGCCACCCCCAGCACCGGGGCGATGATCACCGACGCGCCGTTGATGGCGCTGATCGCGCCGGCCACCGCCCCCTGCTCCTCATGGCCCACCGACAGCGAGGCGCCGGCGGTGAAGCCGGGCCGGGCGAAGCCGTAACCCAGGCTGCACAGGGCGAAACCCACCACCAGGGTGTGGTAGTCGGGCGAGAAGGCGACGATCAGGTTGCCCAGCACCGCGCAGCTTGCGCCCAGCCACAGCAGCTGGCGCGGCGCCAGGCGCAGCATGCGGATCAGGCCCCACTGGGCCAGCAGGCTGGCCACGGCGCCGGCCATCATCGCCACCCCGGCGAACGCCGCCGCCTTGGCCGGCGAGATGTTCAGCTTGTCGATGACCATGAAGCCCAGGGTCTGCTGGTTCACGGTCTGGGCGCTGGCCAGCAGGAAGCCGTAGAGGACGAAGGGCATGATCCGGCGGTCGTTCCAGCGCACGCGGGCCCGGGGCGCGGCCGAGGCGCCGGCCTCACGGTCGGGAATCTCGTCGGGGCGCTCGGGCAGGCCGCGCAGCACCAGCAGCAGCACGACGCTGGCGATCAGCGCGAACGAGAACATCGGCCCCGACAGGGTCAGCAGCGGGAAGACCAGGAACGGGGCGACGGCCGGACCCAGGATCGTGCCGAGGCCGCTGGCCGAGGCCATGGTGGCCAGGGCGTTGGTGCGGTCGGCCGGCGCGGTGCGGTCGGCGACATAGGCCTGGGCCGCCGGGTTCGAGGCGCTGCCGACCAGACCGAAGACGCCCCGTGACAGGGCCGCTCCGGCGAACACCGCCAGCGGAACCATCAGGCCCTTCAGTCCCATCAGGATGAAGAAGCCGAACCCGAGCATCGACACGGCGAAACCGGCCATGCCCAGGATCACCATCGGCTTGCGCCCGCGCTTGTCGGACATTCGCGCCCAGACGGGCGACATCACCCCCCACAGAAGGGCCGACAGCGAGAAGATCGAGCTGATCAGCACGTCGGGAATGCCGACCTGGCGGCCGATGGCCGGCAGTACGGTCTGCAGGGCGGTGTTGCCGGCGGCGCTGGACAGCAGGACGGCGAACAGGATGGCGAAGGCCCGGCCCTTGGCCTTGTCGTCCAGGCGGACATCCGGGCTGGCGGCGCTCATGCTTCCCCTCCGACGCGCGCCGCCGGTTGGTCCGGCTTGTGGCGTCAAACATCTGTTAGGCGGGTGCGGCGAATGGCGCAACAGGGCCGCAAACCCCCGCTCACCTTGGATTAAGCATTAACCGCGATGATCGCGACGCAAGTTACCCGGGGCCTTCCACGTCATGTTCCAGATCATCGGCATCGTCCTGCTGTTCGGCCTCGTGTTCGGCAGCTTCATCATGTCCGGCGGCAAGATGGACGTGATCATCGAGGCCGCCCCGCACGAGCTGATGTGCATCCTGGGCGCGGGCATCGCCTCGTTCCTGATCTCGAACTCGATGACCGTGATCAAGGCCACCGGCGGCGGCTTCGGCAAGATCTTCAAGGGTCCCAAGTGGAAGACCAGTGACTATCGCGACCTGCTCAGCCTGCTGTTCCTGCTGACCAAGACGATGAAGTCCAAGGGCGTGATCGCGCTGGAAAGCCATATCGAAAAGCCCAACGACAGCTCGATCTTCCAGCGCTACCCGAAGATCACCAAGGACCACTTCGCCGTCGACTTCATCTGCGACACCCTGCGGATGATGACCATGAACCTGGAGGATCCCCATCAGGTCGAGGACGCGATGGAGAAGCAGCTCGAAAAGCACCATCACGAGGGCCTGGCCCCGGCCCACGCCCTGCAGAGCCTGGCCGACGCCCTGCCCGCCCTGGGCATCGTCGCCGCCGTGCTGGGCGTCATCAAGACCATGGGCTCGATCACCGAGCCGCCGGCCGTGCTGGGCGCGATGATCGGCGGCGCCCTGGTCGGCACCTTCCTCGGCGTGTTCCTGGCCTATGGCCTGGTCGCCCCGTTCGCCACGCGCCTGACGGCCGTGGTCGACGAGGAAGGCGCGTTCTACAAGATCATCCAGTCGGTCCTGGTCGCCCACCTGCACGGCAACGCCGCCCAGATCAGCGTCGAGATCGGCCGCGGCAACGTGCCGAGCGAAGCCCAACCCAGCTTCCTGGAGCTGGAAGAGGCCCTGCAAGCGATCCCCAACGAGACCTGATCCGGCGATCACGGACCGATCACGGATCCGTGAACAATTGTCTTGCCCCTGCTACAGAACTGATGTTCTGTGAGGCCGTGACGCGGCCTCCTCGGTCGTGATCGCCAGACAAGCAGTCGCAAGGGAAGTCCCTATGACCACCAAGATTCTCCGCTCGATCCTGATCGCCGGCATGGCCGTCTCGGCTCTGTCGCTGGCCGCCTGCGGCAAGAAGGCCGAAGAGTCGGCCGACGCCTCCTCGAAGGCCGCTCAGGACGCCGCCGCCTCGGCCAGCACGGCCACGGACGCGGCCTCGAACGCCGCCGTGGCCGCCGCCGACGCCAACAAGGCCGCCGCCGACGCCGCCGCGGCCCCGGCCGCCCAGGACGCGACGACCGCCGCCGAGGCGCCCGGCACGGCCACCACCACGACCACCACGACCGAAAAGAAGACCGAGCCGGCCGCCCACTAGGACGGCTTGCTTCGAAGCGATCGGAAGGGCCGTCCGCGAGGGCGGCCCTTCTTTCATGAGGGGGCGCCGCCCTATAAGCGACGCATGAGCGACCCTGCCGCCCCCCCTTCCGACTCCCCGCTCGCCTCGCCCCCCGCCTCGCCCCTCGTCTGGCGCGACGACGGCCTGCCGCAATCGGCGCTGTACGGCGACGTCTATTTCTCCAGCGCCGACGGCCTGGCCGAGACGCGCGCGGTGTTCCTGGGCGGCTGCGACCTGCCGGCCGCCTGGCGGGGCCGCGACCGCTTCGTCGTCGGCGAGCTGGGCTTCGGCACGGGCCTGAACATCGCCGCCCTGCTGGACCTGTGGCGACGGGAAAAGGCTCCGGGCCAGCGCCTGCACGTCTTCTCGATCGAGGCCCACCCGATCACCCGCGACGAGGCGGCCCGGGCCCTGGCCGTCTGGCCGGAGCTGGGCGAGGCGGCGGGCGTGCTGCTCGACCATTGGCCCGGCCGGGCGCACGGCTTTCACCGCGTCGACCTGCCCGGCTTCGACGCGACCTTCGACCTGGCGGTGATGGACGTCGAGGACGCCCTGGCCGCCTGGGACGGCGCGGCCGACGCCTGGTTCCTGGACGGCTTCTCGCCGGCCCTGAACCCGGCCATGTGGCGCGAGGAGATCCTGGCCGCCGTGGCCGCCCGCAACGCCCCGGGCGCCCGCGCCGCCACCTTCACCGTCGCCGGCGCGGTGCGGCGCGGCCTGGCCGCCGCCGGCTTCCAGGTCGACAAGCGTCCCGGCTTCGGCCGCAAGAAGGAGCGGCTGGAGGCCTTGGCGCCCGGGATCCCGCCCACGGCTCCCTCGCGCCCGCGCCGCCTGGCGGTGATCGGCGGAGGGATCGCCGGCGCCGCCATGGCCCGCGCCGCCCGGGCCGAAGGCCTGGAGGTCGCGGTGTTCGACGACGGCGAGGCGCCGGCCTCGGGCAACCCCGCCGCCCTGGTCACGCCCGCCCTGGACGCCGGCGGCGGCCCGCGCGCCGCCCTGCCCGCCCAGGCCTTCGCCCGCGCCGTCACCCTCTACGCCCAGTCGCCCGAGGCGGTGATCGCCCGCGGCGTGCTGAAGCTGCCGATCGCGCCCCGCGACGGCGAGCGCCACGCCGCCGTCGCGGCCCAGGACCTGTTCGAGCCGGGCGCGATGGTCCTGCGCGAGGCGGACGAGGCCGCCGCTCGGCTGCTCGAACCCGTCGCCGCCGGCGCGCTGGACATGGTCGACGCCCTGGTGGTGGAGCCCGCCCGCGTGATCGAGGCCTGGCGCGGTCCGGCCACCCTGGCGCGGATCGCCCGGCTGGCGCGCGAGGACGGCGTCTGGCGGCTGTACGCTCCCGACGACCGCCCGCTGGCCGAAGCCGATGTCGTGGTGCTGGCCGGCGGGGCCAGCCAGGCCAGGCTATGGCCCGCCGCGCCGATCCGTCCCGTGCGCGGCCAGACGACCTGGACCGAACGCCCGGCCCCCGCCCCCGCCGCCTTCGGCGCCTATGCGATCCCCACCCGCGACGGCGTGCTGTTCGGCGCCACCCACGATCGCGGCGATCTCGGGACCGACGTCCGTGAGGCGGATGACCGCCGAAACCTGCTGGCCCTGGCCAAGGGACTGCCCGGCCTGGCCGCCCGGCTGGCCGACGCGCCGCTGCGGGGCCGCGCCGCCGTGCGCGCGACGACGGCCGACCACCTGGCGCTGGCCGGCGCGGTCCCCGATGCGCCCGACGGCCTGTTCGTCCTGGGCGGCCTGGGCGGCCGCGGCTTCTGCCTGGCGCCCCTGCTGGCCGAACACCTGGCGGCGCGGATCCTGGCCCTTCCGTCACCCCTGCCCCGCCCTCTTTCGGATCTGGTGGAGCCTTCGCGATTTTCGTCGCGCGCCGAAGATCCCCGAGGGGTATAATCGACCGGGCGGGAGCGGGAGCACTCGTGACGCGCGGGCGCTTCGACGACCGCCCAGGCCAGCGCCAAGGCGCCGCGAGTCCAGACCTCGCCCACGGACATCCGCCACAAGAGCCGACGCCCCAGAATGTCGGCCTGACCGGAGCCCGACGCCCTCTCGGGTTTCCGGACGATGGCGCTCCCGATGCCGTCGGGAGCGTCCTTCTTTTTGAGAACAATCGCCCGCGACGATCCTTCGACCGGGCCCAATGGACAAAGGGCCCGGCGTCGCCGCCGAGCCCTCCATCTTCGTCGTGATCGCGATCCTTAGAAGTTGATCGAGATCGTGGAACGGCGGTTCAGCGGTTCCTTCACACCGTCGCCGGTGGCGACGGCCGGTTCGCTTTCGCCCTTCCAGTCCACCGCCAGGGTGGTGGCGGCGACGCCGGCGCCGACCAGAGCGTCGGCCACGGCCTTGGCGCGGCGCTCGGAGAGCTTGGCGTTGTACTTCGGAGAGCCCGAGGTGTCGGTGTGGCCGACCACGGTGATCTTCGTCGCATTGCCGCCCTTGGCGTAGTCAGCCGCTTGCGAGACCACGGCCTGGGCTTCCGGCGTCAGCACGTACTGATCGAACGGGAAGTAGACCACGAACTCACGCGCCTCGTAGGCCGGAGCCGCTGGCGGCGGGGGCGGCGGGGGCGGGGGTTCCGGCGGCGGGGGCGGAGGCGGCGGGGGCGGCGGGGGCGGCGGAGGCGGCGGGGGCGAGCCGAAGGTGTAGCGGACGCCCAGGGTCAGCGAGGTATCCTTGTACTTGCCTTCATAGGTCCCGACGTCGGTCACCGCGCCGAAGTGGCCCGGACCGCCGACATTGGTCGTCACCGAACCCCATTGCAGGTCGTCCGTCTGGAGATAGCGGCCGGTCAGGTCCAGCGACCAGTTCGGCGCGAAATCCCAGGCGATGCCCAGGATGCCCTGGTAGGCCAAGGCCTGGTCGACGTCGTCGAAGCTGGTGTTCTGGAACTGCGCGGCGCCGGCGGGCACGCCCGACAGCTGACCATAGACCTTGTTGTGGACCCAGGCCGTACCGACGCCGGCGCCGATGAACGGACGCCAGCTGGAATCGGGCATGAAGTCATAGATGACGTTGGCCATCAGAGTGGTGGCCTTCAGGTCGCCGTTCGGCTTGCCGCAGGCCGGAGCCGCCGCGGTGCGCTCGACACCGGCGGTGCAGAGGCCGATCGGCTGGGGATCAGCGGCCGAACCGCGGACGCTCTTGATGTCGCCCGAGCGATAGCCGTATTCGCCCTCGACGCGCCAGTTCGGGGTCAGCTTGTAGCCGATACGGCCAAACGCGGCCCAGTCGTCCTTGGTCGAGAACGTCCAGTCGGACGCGCCGGTGGACGACGAGGCCTTGACGCCGTCGGTCGTATGGTACCCGACGTCGCCGGCGACGTACCATCCGCTCAATGCGCTTTGGGCGGAGGCGCCTGACGCGGCGCAGAGCGCAAGCGTCGCGACACCAGCCAGCAACCGGATTTTCATGATGTAACCCTCTACGTGAATGTCTCGAGGTCGGTTCAGGGAGCGACCTCAGGACGACAAACGCGCCAGTAGCAAAATCAGGTGTGGCTAAGGCGCCACATTCGCGCCATTTCGTCGGAAAAACGACGCAACGCCCGGGAACCCTGGGGACAGTTCCGCGGCTGTTCCGCCTGACCAGGTCAGACTTTGCGGCGTTCAGGCCGCGCCGTGTGCGCGAGAACCGCGCCTCGCGCGACGCGCGAGGTCTCGTCGGAGGCGTCTGCCCAGGCTAGCGCTCCGGCGATGAGGCGCCAGGTTTGGTTGCAATGTCTTTGGGGAAATGGTGGACGCGACAGGGATTGAACCTGTGACCCCTACGATGTCAACGTAGTGCTCTCCCGCTGAGCTACGCGTCCGCCAAAGCGGCCTGGAAGCGCTTTTGAAAAGCGTCCCGGGCGGGAAGGTGTGGGGGTATAGCGGCGGCTTGGCCGTCGCGCAACCCGCCTTTCGGGGGCCTTCGAAAAAATTAGGCGGCCATCATCTTCTCGACCTCGGAGACGAGGTCGCGCAGGTGCACGGGCTTGGACAGCACCTTGGCGCCGGCCGGCGCGCGGTCCTGGGCCGACAGGGCCACGGCGGCGAAACCGGTGATGAACATGATGCGCAGGGACGGATCGCGCGCGGCGGCCTGGCGGGCCACCTCGATGCCGTCCATGCCGGGCATGACGATGTCGGTCAGCAGCAGGTCCCACGGGGTGTCCAGGTGCTGGACCGCCTCTTCGCCGTCCGCGCAGGCCGTGACCTCGAAGCCGGCGCGCTCGAGGGCGCGGGCGAGGAACCCGCGGAGGGAATCATCGTCTTCAGCGAGGAGGATGCGGGCCATGCGGTCAGTTTCCAGGCGACAGGCGGGATTTGAAAGTGAGAATCTAGTGAAGGACGGTAAATCGGGGATGAACCCGGCCCTGGCTGTCCACAGCTAAAGCCCGAGCCGCGCCCCGCTTCCTTATACCGCAGACCGACAGCGTTTGACCCCGAACCGCGAGGCCGCGACAATAAGCCCATGACCGCATGGGAGCCGATCGCTTCGGAAACGCCGGCGACGGCGGAGCACGGCTTCTCGCCGGCCTTCGAGGTCCTGCGCGCCGGGGCGGAAGGCGAGCCGCCGCCCACGCCGCTGGTCTTCGCCTCGCCCCATTCCGGACGGCTCTATCCACCCGACATGATGGCTGCGGCCCGGCTGGCCGCCCAGGACCTGCGCGGTTCGGAGGACGCCTTCGTCGACGACCTGATCGCCGGCGCGCCCGCCCTTGGGGCCTGCGTGATCCGCGCCCGGCTGGCCCGGGCCTATATCGACCTTAATCGCGACGCCTGGGAACTGGACCCCGCGATGTTCGAGGACGCCCTGCCCGACTTCGCCCAGGCCCGCACGGCGCGGGTGGCGGCGGGGCTGGGGGCCATCGCCCGGGTGGCCGGCGAGGGCCGCCCGATCTACGCCCGCAAACTGACCTTCGCCGAGGCCAAGGCTCGCATCGACACCGCTCACCGCCCCTATCACGACGCCCTGGACCGCCTGCTGGCCCAGGCCCGCAGCGCCCACGGCCTGGCGATCCTGGTCGACTGGCATTCGATGCCGGCGGCGGCGGCGCGCGGCCACCGGGCCCGCGGCGGCGGCCCGTGCGACATCGTGCTGGGCGACCGCTTCGGTGCGGCCTGCGGCCCCAGACTGACCGCGCTGATGGAGAAGACCCTGGAGGGCCTGGCCTATCGCGTCGCCCGCAACGCGCCCTACGCCGGCGGCTACACCACCGAACACTACGGCCGCCCGGCGCGGCGCACCCACGCCATCCAGGTCGAGATCAACCGCGCGCTCTATATGAATGAGGCGACCCGCGAGCCGACGGAGGGCCTGGCGCGGCTGAAGGCGGACGTCGAGTCGGTGACGGCCTGCCTGGTCCGGACCGACTGGACCGAGCTGCTCTGACCCACTTCCCTGGCGAATTTTCGGAAAAACGTTCCGAGCGCGGCCATTCGCCTTGGGTTCGCCCAGGTTGCGGGCAAAAAAAAGCCCGGCTCGAAAGCCGGGCAGTTCATTAGGGAGGAAACGCCCAGGAAGGGCAGAGGCGGCAGCGCCGCCTCACAGGTTGCTTATAGGGTGCGGTGCGAAATCGATCAAGCGAAATCGACAGACAACGCTGTCTTTTTTCAGAGCCCGCAAACTGAAACCCTTTGTAACACAAGGGCCAGAGAACACCGCTCTCCAAGCTTGACCGATTCCAGCATCAATGCTGCACCGCACAATTAGTTGCCTAAGAAACGACATCCGCCTGCAACTTTCGCAAACCCTATGAATTAAAGGGGTTTGGCGCTGACACCGGTTTCCGGGTCAATCTCTCGCGCAGGGGTGGGGTGGATAAACGTCGCGCAGTCGCGTAAAAGCCGCGCGCCTGACGCGCGCAGCGTCAAACCCCATCTGTTTCTCCCGAAAGTTCGCCTTCTCCATGTCCATGCGAAACATCGCCATCATCGCGCACGTCGATCATGGCAAGACCACCCTCGTCGATCAGCTGCTGGCCCAGTCGGGCGTGTTCCGCGCCAACGAGGCGACCACCGAGCGCGCTATGGACTCCAACGACCAGGAGCGCGAGCGCGGGATCACCATCCTGGCCAAGTGCACCAGCGTCCTGTGGAACGGCGAGGCGGGCGAAACCCGCATCAACATCATCGACACCCCCGGCCACGCCGACTTCGGCGGCGAGGTCGAGCGCATCCTGGGCATGGTGGACGGCTGCGTCCTGCTGGTCGACGCCGAGGAAGGCGTCATGCCGCAGACCAAGTTCGTGCTGACCAAGGCGCTGAAGATGGGCCTGCGCCCGATCCTCTGCATCAACAAGGTCGATCGCGCCCACGCCGATCCGGACAAGGTTCACAACGCCGCTTTCGACCTGTTCGCCGCCATCGGCGCCACGGACGAGCAGCTGGACTTCCCGCACATCTACGCCTCGGGCCGCGCCGGCTGGGCCACGCTGGACCTGAACCAGCCCAACGACAACCTGGCCCCGCTGTTCGACCTGATCGTCCGCCACGTGCCGGAGCCCAAGCAGATCGAGAAGAAGGACCAGCCGTTCCAGATCCTGAACGTGCTGATCGAATCCGACCCGTTCCTGGGCCGCCTGCTGACGGGCCGCATCGAGAGCGGCAAGGCCGTTCCCGGCATGGCCATCAAGGCCCTGGACCGCAACGGCAAGGAGATCGAGCGCGGCCGCATCACCAAGGTGCTGGCCTTCCGGGGCCTGAAGCGCCAGCCGATCGACGAGGGCGCCGAGGCCGGCGACATCGTCGCCATCGCCGGCATGTCCAAGGCCACCGTGGCCGACACCCTGTGCGCCCTGGACGTCAACGAAGCCCTGCCCGCCCAGCCGATCGACCCGCCGACCATCTCGATGACCGTCTCGGTCAACGACAGCCCGCTGGCCGGCCGCGAAGGCGACAAGGTGCAAAGCCGCGTGATCCGCGACCGCCTGCTGCGGGAAGCCGAATCCAACGTCGCCATCAAGGTCACCGAGAGCACCGAGGGCGACGCCTACGAAGTCGCCGGCCGCGGCGAACTGCAGCTGGGCGTGCTGATCGAGAACATGCGCCGCGAAGGCTTCGAGGTGTCGATCAGCCGGCCGCGCGTGGTGTTCCAGACCGATCCGGAAACCGGCAAGCGCCTGGAGCCCATGGAAGACGTCATGATCGACGTCGACGACGAGTTCTCGGGCATCGTCATCGAGAAGTTGTCGCTCCGTAAGGCCGAGCTGAGGGACATGGGGCCGTCGGGCGCGGGCAAGACCCGCATCCAGCTGACCGCTCCCTCGCGTTCGCTGATCGGTTATCAGGGCGAGTTCCTGACCGACACCCGCGGCTCGGGCGTGCTGAACCGCGTGTTCAGCCACTACGAGCCCTACAAGGGCGCCATCGACCAGCAGCGCAAGGGCGTGCTGATCAGCAACTCCGACGGCGAGACCGCGGCCTACGCGCTGTGGAACCTGGAAGAGCGCGGCGTCATGTTCGTCGGGGCCGGCGAGAAGACCTACCAGGGCATGATCATCGGCGAGAACGCCCGTCAGGACGACCTCGACGTCAACCCGATGAAGGCCAAGCAGCTGACCAACGTCCGCGCCTCGGGCAAGGACGAGTCGATCCGCCTGACCCCGCCGCGCCGCATGACCCTGGAGCAGGCCATCGCCTACATCGAGGAAGACGAGCTGGTCGAAGTCACGCCCAAGAACATCCGCCTGCGCAAGCAGGTGCTGAACCCGTCGTTCCGCAAGCGTCGCGTCAAGGAAGAATAGTCGGCCCCCGGAGCAATCCGGGAACGGACGGTCGAAAGCCCGCCATCTCCTTGGGATGGCGGGCTTTTTCGTGCTCGCAGGGCCCACGGTTAACCGACGTTTCAGGAACCCCGGCTAGCCTGGCGCGCGGGATGTGGGGCATCCTGGCAAGCGGGCGGGATGACGACGTGGACACGGCCGGGACCGAACGGAAGCGCCCGAGCGGGCTGGCCTTCCTGCTGTCGCGCATCGTTTCGCGCCTGCCGCGGCCCGTGCCCGAGCCGATGGCCGGTCGCGTCCGCTGGGAACAACTGGTCAGCATCCTTCGCCTGACGCCGGTGATGATGACCGCCAACATCGTCAACGCCCTGCTCGTCTGCCTGGCGGGCGTCGCCGGCCCGCACCGCAACGTCTTGATTCTCTGGACCGCGGCCGTTGTCTGCTACGCCTTGCTGGGCCTGTACGGCTGGCTGGCGGCCAAACGCAAGAAGAGCGGCAAGAACACCGTCTCGGCCCGCGGCGCGCGGCGCGTGGCCCTGCAGGCGGGCCTGCTGGGCTGCCTGTGGGGCGTGTTGCCGATCTTCGTTCTCGATGACCACAGCGTCTACATGAACATGCTGGTGGTCGCCCTGATCGCCGGCATGATCGGCACCGGCAGCTTCGCCCTGCTGACCCTGCCGATGGCCGCCCTGGCCTACACGACGCCGCTGGTGATCGGCTCGCTCTACGTCCTGCTAACCAGCCAGCAGCCGATCCTGCTGGCCTTGGCCGGGCTTCTGATCTTCTGCTACCTGGTCGTGGGCCTGTCGTGCCTGTCGCACGCTAAGGTGTTCGTCGACCGCCTGGTGGCCGGCGACGAGCTGGAACGCCAGAAACAGGTCGTCAGCCTGCTGCTGAGCGACTTCGAGGAAGGCTCCAGCGACTGGCTGTGGGAGGTCGACGCGACCGGGGCCCTGACCTACGTCTCCGAACGCATGGCCGAGGCGGCGGGGGTTCCCCGCGACGCGCTGATCGGCCGCGTGGTCGGCGGGCTGGACGCCCGGATGGCCGAAGCGCCCGAAGGCCTGGCCTCCACCCTCGCGGGCCTGCTGGCCGACCAGAAGCCCTTCCGCGACGTGGTGGTGTCGGTGACCGTGGGCGGCGAGATCCATTGGTGGGCGCTGACCGCCAAGCCGATCCACGACCTGGACGGCGCCTTCGCGGGCTTCCGCGGCGTCGGCGCCGACGTCACCCAGGCGCGCCGGGACCAGGAGCGCATCACGCGCCTGGCCCATTACGACGTGCTGACCGGCCTGCCCAACCGCCTGTCGTTCCTGCAGGCCCTGGGCGGAGCCTGGGACGGCCGGGGCCAGACGTCGGGCTGCGCGGTGCTGTGCCTGGACCTGGATCACTTCAAGGGCGTCAACGACAGCCTGGGCCACCCGATCGGCGACGCCCTGTTGATGGAGGCGGCTCGCCGCCTGCGCGCCTGCGTCGGCGAGGCCGGGATCGTCACCCGCCTGGGCGGCGACGAGTTCGCCGTCGTGGTGCGCGACGACCTGGAGCCCGCCAACTTGGGCGCCCTGGCCCAGGCCATCGTCGACGCCCTGTCCCAGCCCTACGCCCTGAACGACCATCACGTGTCGATCGGCGCCAGCGTCGGCATCGCCGTCGCCCCCGCCGACGCCGGCGACGCCGACACCCTGCTGAAGAACGCCGACCTGGCTCTCTACCGCGCCAAGGGCGACGGGCGCGGGGCCTACCGGTTCTTCGAGGCGACCATGGACGTCTGGGCCCAGGAACGCCGGGCCCTGGAGATCGACCTGCGCTCGGCCCTGCGGAACGACGAGCTGAAGCTGTTCTTCCAGCCGCTGATCGGCGCCAAGGGCCACGAGATCACCGGTTTCGAGGCCCTGCTGCGCTGGCAGCATCCGCGCCGCGGCGTGGTCGGGCCCGACGACTTCATCGAATGCGCCGAGCAATGGGGCCTGATCTGCAAGATCGGCGAGTGGGTGCTGAACGAGGCCTGCCGCCAGGCCGCCGCCTGGCCCGCGCCGCTGAAGGTGGCGGTGAACCTGTCGCCCAACCAGTTCGCCGCCGGCGACCTGGTCGACCAGGTGCGCACGGCCCTGCGCGAGTCGGGCCTGGAGCCCTCGCGGCTGGAGCTGGAGATCACCGAGGGCCTGCTGCTGCGCGACACGGCCGGCACGCTGGACCAGCTGCGGGCGCTCAAGGACCTGGGCGTGCGCATCGCCATGGACGACTTCGGCACCGGCTATTCCAGCCTGGCCTATCTGTGGCGGTTCCCCTTCGACAAGATCAAGATCGACCGCACCTTCGTGGCCGAGATGTCGGGCAACCCGGCCATCGCCGACATCCTGCGCACCATCACCCTGCTGGGCCGCACCCTGAACCTGGAGGTCACCGCCGAGGGGGTGGAGACCGCCGAGCAGGCCTCGATCCTCGAGGACATGCGCTGCGACCACTTCCAGGGCTATCTGTTCGGCCGCCCGATGCCGATCGCCGACATCCCCGGCTACCTGCTGGACAACACCGCGCAACGGCTGCGGCGCGGGCCGGTGGAAGACGTGACGCAAAGCTCCGCGGCGGCGAGCTGACGCCCAAGCGGCTGTCATCCCGGACAGGCGCGCAGCGCGCCGATCCGGGACCGACGCGGGAACTCAGAGCTTCCGGCGGTCCCGGGTCTTCGCTTCGCTACGCCCGGGATGACAGGCTATTGGAGGCGGCTTTCCTCAAATCCGGTTGCGGCCCTTGAACAGGCCGAGCAGGAACAGCAGCACGATCGCGCCGATCGTCGAGATGATCAGGCTGCCGATCCAGCCCATGAAATGGATGCCCAGCATGCTGGCCAGGAACGCGCCGATCAGCGCGCCGACCAGGCCGACGATCAGGTTGGTGACCAGCCCGTGATTGCGGCCCATGATCTGCTCGGCGATCCAGCCGGCGAAGATGCCGATGATGATCGCGCCGATGAAGCCCACACCGTTCATGTCGTTATTTCCTGACAGCCAAGGTTGCTGGGAAAATGCCCGAGAACGCGCTTGGTTGCCACCGCCCTAGCGCGCCGTGTCAACCCGGACCACCACGCTCATCCCCGGACGCAGACGGGCGACGCCGTCCTGGTCGGGATCCAGCGCGATGCGGGTCGGCAGGCGCTGGACCACCTTGGTGAAGTTGCCCGTGGCGTTGTCGGGCTTGATCACCGCGAACTCCGAGCCGGTGGCCGGCCCCAGCCGCTCGACCTGGCCGCGCAGCTTCAGCCCGCCCAGGGCGTCGACCTGGACCACCGCCGGCTGGCCCACGCGAATGCGGGCCGTCTGGGTTTCCTTGAAGTTGGCGGTCACCCAGGTCTGGCGCGGCACGATGCCCATCAGCTGGGTCCCGACGGCGACGTACTGGCCCAGCTTGACCCCGACCTCCCCCACCGCCCCGTCCTCGGGCGCGCGGATGGTGGTGTTGGCAAGGTCGATACGGGCCAGCTCGACGGCGGCGCGGGCGTTGGCCAGGGTCGCTTCCAGCCCCTCGCGATTGACCCGGGTCGTGGCCAGGGCCTGGCGGGCGATGTCGGTGTTGGCGTGGGCCTGGGCGACGCCGGCCGTGGCCTGGCGCTGGGCCACCCGCAGCACGTCGCGCTGGCTGGGGGCGAGCCAGCCCTGAGCCAGCAGCGGCTCGGCCCGGCGCATGTCGACCTCGGCCTTGGCCAAGGCGGCCTGGCTACTGCTGGCCTGGGCCTCCGCGAGCCGGATCTGGGCCGCGTTGGCGGTCTGGGCCTGCAGGTTGGCGTCCAGCGCCGCCTGGGCGGACTGCACGCCGGCCTCCGCCTGGGCCAGCCTCTGGCGATAGATGCGGTCGTCGATCTGGACCAGGATCTGACCCGCCTTCACGGCCTGGAAGTCCCTGACGGCCACCGCCGTCACATAGCCGTCGACCTTGGGGGCCAACAGGGTGACATAGCCGCGGACATAGGCGTTCTCGGTGCTCTGGACCGTCCCGGTGAACGGCGGCAGCCTCCAGGCGTACAGCACCAGCAGCACCCCGCCGATCCCGGCGACGATGACCGGAACGGCGGCGCGCGACCACAGGCGCTTCGGAGGCGCCGAGGGGGCTTGAGGCGGAACCGGCGGGGCTTGCGGATCGGACATCAGGCGGCCTCCACGGGCGTCAGTCGGGTTGCGCGCCGCTGGCGCAGGTCGGTCCGGACGCGCAGGAACAACAGGTAGGCGAAGACCATCAGCGCCATCACCGCCACGGTGGCGAACACGTCGTCATAGGCCAGCACCGTGGCCTCGCGCGTCGCCTGCTGGGCCAGCAGGGCCGCGCCCTCGCCGCCGCGCAAGGTCGGATCGGTCAGCACCCCGGCGTAGGAGCCCGACAGCTGCCTGACGCGCAAGGCCACCTGAGGGTCGGTCAGGCTCAGCCGGCTGACAATGGCGTCGGAATGCACCCGCTCGCGGATGGTCATCAGCGTGCCCAGGAAGGCCGAGCCGCCCAGGGCGCCGATCACCTGGCCGGTCGAGAACAGCACGATGAAGCTGACGATGTACTCCTGGCCCATCCGGATGGCGCGCGGGAAGCCGGCCAGCAGGGCGGCGGGCAGGAACAGCGCCCCCGCGAAGGCCATCATGCCCTGGCTCAGATACATCTGCTCGGGCCGGGTCAGGCTGGTCGACCGGCTGTCCATCCACGCCGCCGCGGCGACCATCAGCAGGGCGATCAGGGCCGGGGTGCTGACATGCTCGGGATTGATCGTGAAGGCGACGATGACCATGCCGGCCAGGGTGGCGAAGAACATCACCCACGACAGCCCGGCCATCTGGTCGTTGTTCATGCCCAGGGTCTGCAGCAGGCCGAACGCGCCCACGCCCTGCTCGGACAGCACGATGCGGAACAGCAGGATGATGACCAGCAGACGCAGCAGGTCGGCGCTGGTCAGCCAGCGCAGGTGGATCAGCGGCTTTTTGCGATGCAGCTCGACCAGGGCGGAGGCGACCAGCAGCACGATGGCCGCCACGAGGCACCAGCCGATCCAGGCGGTGTCGAACCACCAGACATAGCGCCCCTGCCCCAGCACGACGCACAGCAGGGCGATACCCGGCGCGAACAGGGCGAAGGTGAGAAAGTCGCGCCACTCGAACATCTGCACACGTGGGATCGGCGGCAGGCGCAGCAGGTTGACCGCCGACAGGCAGACGACGCTGAGCCCGATCTCGGCCAGGTACAGTCCATGCCACTGGCCGGTGTCGAGCAGGTCGGAGGACACCAGCCGCGACAGCGGCACGGCCAGCTGGGCCCAGCCGATTCCCAGGGCCAGGCCGACGATCCGCCGCTCCGGCGGCGCGGCCTCGACCATGTAGAGCAGGGTCAGGGTCGACAGGGCCGAGGCCGCCATGCCCGCCGCCGCCCGGACGGCGATCGCCGAGCGCAGGTCGTTGCTCAGCAGGTGGGCCAGGCCGATGACGATGAACAGCCCCAGGCCGATGTCGGCGAACAATCGCAGCCCGTACTGGAAGCGAAACTTCACGGCCAGCAGGCCGATCGTGGCGTTGGCGGCGGTGTAGGCGATCGACAGCCAGGCCGACTCGTTGGTGTAGGCGCCCAGCGAGCCCTGGATCCAGGGCAGGTTGTTGTTGATCAGATTGGCGCCCAGCCCCTGGGTCAGGCCCAGCAGCATCGACACCGCCCCGTAGGCCAGCCCGTGCGCCCACGTCCAACTCGCGGATGGGGGCGGCGAAGGGGGCGGGGCTGGGACGGCGCTGTCGGTCAAAGAGCGTTCACCTCCACGATCCATGCCCTTCCACCACGCCGCTTGCCGGAAGGCGCGAGGGCTTTGGCTCCAACGGTCCAGCTAGGCTTTCGCTCCATCCGCTCACCGAACCTAGGCTAACGCCGCCGATGGGACTTGAACAAACCCCCGATCGCGCAACCCATGCTAGGCAAGGCCTCGAGGAGTCCCCCACCATGGTCCATCCCGTCTATGCCGACCTGCCCACCACCATCTTCGAGGAGATGAGCGGCCTCGCCCGCGCGACGGGCGCGATCAACCTGGGCCAGGGCTTTCCGGACGACGCCGGGCCGATGGCCCTGCGTCGCAAGGCCGGCGAGGCGCTGATCACCGGCACGAACCAGTATCCGCAGATGCGCGGCCTGCCCGCCCTGCGCCAGGCGGTGGCGGCGCACTACGGCCGGACCCAGGGCCTGGACCTGGACTGGGAGAGCGAGATCGTCGTCACCTCCGGCGCGACCGAGGCCCTGGCGGCGGCGTTCCTCAGCCTGATCTCATCCGGCGACGAGGTGGTGCTGTTTCAGCCGCTGTACGACGCCTATCTGCCGATGGTGAAGCGGGCCGGCGGCGTGCCGAAACTGGTGCGCCTGGCCCCGCCGCACTGGCGGTTCGACCGGGCGATGCTGGAGGCGGCGTTCACCGACAGGACGCGGATGGTGGTGCTGAACACCCCGCTCAATCCGGCCGGCGTCGTCACGCCCGACGAGGACCTGGTCCTGCTGGCCGAGTTCTGCGTCCGGCACGACGTGATCGCCGTCTGCGACGAGGTCTGGGAGGCCGTGGTGTTCGACGGCCGCAAGCACCGGCCGCTGATCGGCTATCCGGGCATGCGCGAGCGCACCGTGAAGATCGGCTCGGCCGGCAAGATGTTCGGCATGACCGGTTGGAAGGTCGGTTTCCTGTGCGCCGCCCCCGTCCTGACCCGGGCCCTGGCCGGCGCCCACCAGTTCCTGACCTTCACCACCCCGCCCAACCTGCAGGAGGCGGTGGCCTTTGGACTTCAGGAACCTGGCGACTGGTTCGAGGCCATGCCGGCGGGCCTGCAGCGCTCGCGCGACCGGCTGGCGGCGGGTCTGCGCGCGGCGGGCTTCGTCGTGCTCGACAGCGGCGGCACCTATTTCCTCAATGTCGATCTCGCGGCCTCGGGCGTCGACGAGGACGACCGCGCCTTCGCCCTGCGGACCGTGCGCGACCACGGCGTGGCCAGCATCCCGGTCTCGGCCTTCTACGCGGAGAATCCGGTGCGCCACGTCCTGCGCCTGTGCTTCGCCAAGGCGGACGAGACACTGGACGAGGCGGTGCGGCGGCTGGCGGCGGCGCGGGGCTAGCGGTCAGGACCACAGGGGGACCTTCTACGCCGCGATCGCCTCGGCGGACGGACCGAACACCTCGTAGTGGATCCGGTCCGCCGGCACGCCCGCGCCGGCGAGGCCCTGGACGAAGCTCTTCAAGAACGGCGTCGGGCCGCACAGGTAGAAGTCCGCGTCCGCGAGCGGCGTGTTGGCCTTCAGCCAGTCGACCGTGACGAACCCGTCCACATCGTGCGTCTCGCCGGCCCGGTCCCTCGCCAGCGGTTCGCTGTAGAAGGTGGTGACCGTCACGCCGCCATGGTCCTTGGCCAGGGCCCGGACATGGCCGTCCAGCGCGTGGACGTCGCTGTTGAGCGCGCCGTGCACGAAGTGGGCCTCCAGTTCCGGATGGGCCTGGGCGATGTGCTCGACCATGCTGACCATCGGCGTCAGGCCGACGCCGCCGCTGAGCAGCACCACCGGCCGAGCCGGCTGGTCGGCCAGGAAGAAGTCGCCGGCCGGCGGGGTGGCCGAAAGCACGTCGCCGACCTGGATCCGGTCGTGCAGGAACCGCGATGCCGCGCCCAGGTCCTCGCGCTTGACCGAGATGCGGTAGGTCTCGCCATTCGGTCCGCCCGAGATCGAGTAGTTGCGCTTTTCACCCGGAGCGCCCGGCAGGTCGAGACGGAAGGTCAGGTACTGGCCCGGCTTGTGCGCGATCACCGGCCCGCCGTCCTTGGGACGCAGCATGAACGAGGTGATCACCGCGCTCTCGCCGGTCTTCTCGGCGACCACGAAGTCGCGCCAGCCGGTCCAGCCGCCGTCGGCGGCCTCGATCCCGGCGCGGATCCCGGCTTCGCGATCGATCAGGATGTCGGCCAGGAACCAGTAGGCCTCGCCCCAGGCGGCCAGGATCTCGTCAGTCGCCGCCTCGCCCAGCACGTCCTTGATCGCGCCCAGCAGGGCCTCGGCGACGAACGGATAGTGCTCGGCCAGGATGTGGTAGCCGACATGCTTCTGGGCGATGCGCTCGACCACCGGCAGCACGGCGCCGAGGTTGTCGATGTTCTGGGCGTAGGCCAGCACCGCGCCGGCCAGGGCCTTGGGCTGGGCGCCGGTGCTCTGGTTGGCGTGGTTGAACAGCGCCTTGATGTGGGCGTCCTGGAACAGCCGGGCGTACATCGCCAGGGTGATCTTCTCGCCATGTTCGGCCAGGGCCGGAACCGTGGCCTTGACGCGCGCGATCGTGTCCGCGCTCAGCGCAGCCGCCATTGTCTCTCTCCTTGTCTGGATGGGTCTGGTTCGGACGCCGCTAGGACGCCGCGGATCGGGAAGGCTCCGCCTTGGGCAGGCGGAAATGGAGGGCCAGGTCCAGGCTCCGCGCGATGCGGGCGGCCTTGGCCTGCATGGACGCGGCGACCTCGGGCGAGACCATTTCGTCGGTCGTCTGGTTCCAGAGCGCCAGCCAGCGCGTAAACATCTCCGAGGGGATACGATGGCCGTGCCGCATGTGGGCCTGCATCGGATCGCCCTTGTAGCGACCGGTGGTCAGCATCACTGACGACCAGAAGTCGACCAGGGTGGCCAGGTGTCGGTCCCAGTCCTCGACGGCGTCGTTGAACACCGGGCCCAGCTCTTCGTCGGCCCGCACGCGAGCATAGAAGCGGTCCAGCAGGGCGGGCAGGACGGCTTCGATTTCGGCGGCTTGGTCGGGGTCCATGTGGGAGGCCTGAATGATGCGTCTAAAATGCATCTATAAGCCTGCGCGAAAACATGCAATCAGAATACTTGTTTTACGTATTCGCCCTTAGGTCGCCCTCTTCCAGGCCTGGGGATCGACGCCTGGAGCACCGATGCGCCTGACGCGCTACACCGACTACGCCATGCGGGTGCTGCTGCACCTGGCGGCGCGCGGCGACGACGGCCTGTCGTCAATCGGCGAGATCGCGGCGCTCTACAAGATTTCGCAGAACCACCTGATGAAGGTGGTCCAGGACCTGGGCAAGGCCGGCTTCGTGCGCACGGTGCGCGGTCGGGGCGGCGGCGTCGCCCTGGCCCGCCCCGCCGGTCAGATCGTCGTCGGCCAGGTGGTGCGCCAGACCGAGGAGGGCTTCCAGCTGGTCGACTGCGGGGGCTGCGTGATCGCCCCGGCCTGCACCCTGCCCCGCGTGCTGAACGAGGCGACGGCGGCGTTCATCGCCGTTCTGGACAAGTACACGCTGGAAGACCTGCTGGACCGTCGCCACCAGATGCGGTCGCTGTTCGGGATCACCGAGCCGGTTTGATCCATCCTTCCCCCTTGCGGGAGAGGAATCTCTCAGAAGGCCCCCACATCGACCCTGTCGGCGCCGACCGTCGCGCCCCGTTTGTCCAGCACCTGGACCAGCACCGACAGTAGGTCACGCAGATCGATCGGCTTGGCGATGTGGGCGTCCATGCCGGCCTCGAGGCAGGTGTCGATCTGGGTGCGCATGACGTCGGCGGTCAAGGCGATGACCGGCAGCCCGCCCCAACGCGGATCGCGGCGAAGACGGCGCGTGGCTTCCAGCCCGTCCATCACCGGCATGTTGACGTCCATCAGCACCAGGTCGAAGGCCTCGGCCTCCAGCGCGTCCAGGGCCTCGCGACCGTTCTCGACCTCGACCAGATCGCAGTCGAACGGAGCCAGGAACAGCTTGATGACCCGGCGGTTGACCGGGTGATCGTCGACGACCAGCACGCGGCGGCCCTGCAGGGGCGAACGCGCCGGCTCGTCTTCGTTGGCGACGCCGAAGGCGGGCGCCGCCCCGTCCGTCGCCGAGGCGGCGGCGACATCGACCTGGAAGCCGAGCGTAAAGACCGAACCCCGGCCTTCCCAGCTGTCGACCAGGATCTCGCCGTCCATCAGTTCGGCCAGGCGGCGGGTGATGTTCAGGCCCAGACCCGTGCCGCCGAAGGTGCGGGTGGTCGAGGCGTCGGCCTGGGTGAAGGCGCCGAACAGCTTGGCCAGGGTGGTCGGGCTCATGCCGATCCCGGTGTCGCGGACGGTCAGGCTCACCGCCGTGCGCCCGGTCTGCGGGTCGGGCCGCCAGGCCAGGGTCACGTCGACCCGGCCGACCACCGTGAACTTCAGGGCGTTGGACAGCAGGTTGGCCAGGCACTGGCGCACGCGCACGGCGTCGAACAGCAGCATCGGCGGCGGGTCGCCGGCCAGGGTGAAGGTCAGTTCGACGCCCTTCTCGCGGGCCGTGGGCTGGTAGCCGCCCACCAGGCGGGCGCAGACCCCGACTAGGTCGCCGGCCGTGGGCGCGATCTCCAGCTTGCCGGCCTCGATCTTCGACAGGTCCAGGATGTCGTTGAGCAGCACCAGCAGGGTGTCGCCGCTATCGATCATCAGCTCCACCTGCTCGCGCTGGCGAGCGTCGAGGCTCTCGGTGCGCAGCGCCTGGGCCATGCCCAGCATGCCGTTCAGCGGCGTGCGCAACTCGTGGCTCATCACCGCCAGGAAGGCGGACTTGGCCTCGTTGGCGGCCTCGGCCCGGCCGCGCGCCTCCTTCAGCCGCTCCGAGGCCCGGCGCAGATAGACGCCCCAAGCCACCCCGCCCAGCACCAGCACGCCCAGCAGCATGGCGATGACGATCGAGGCGTGGGCCAGACGGCGGTTCAGCTCGACCTCGGCGGTCAGGCGCTTGCTTTCGTCGCGCTTGGACTTCAGCTCGGTCTCCAGCGCCGACGCCATCTGGGCGCCGTTGCGCGACAGGGCCGCCTGGGTCCGTTCGTGGTCCTGCCGGCGCCACTGGTCCAGCAGGCGGAAGGCTTCCTCCCCGCGGTGCTCGGCCACGGCGATATAGGCGCTCAGCAGCAGCTCGGCCTGGGGATCGCGTTCCAGCCTGTCGACCGGCACGGCGCGCAGCGCCTCCAGGTCGGCCCTGGCGGCGGCCGCGTCGCCCAGCTCGGCCCGGGCCTGGGCGCGCAGGCGCAGGCTGAGACCGGTCAGGCGGTTGGTCGGATGGGCGATCTCGAAATCGCCGTCGGCCAGGCACTGCAGCACCCGTCGCGGGGCGTGCCGGTCGCTGGCGATGCGGGCGCACAGATAGCGATCCCAGGTCTTCAGGTCCGGGTCGCCGGCCGCCTGGGTCATGTTGTGGTGCACCCCGGCGAAGTGCTCGGCGGCGTCCAGCTCGCCCACCTCGGCGGCGGTGTAGGCGATGTCGTACATGCGCTCGACCTTGCGCATGTAGAAGGCATTGCCCTCGTCCAGGCGGGCCGCCTGGCTCATGTGGTCCAGCGCGCCTTCCTTATCGCCGATGTAGGACAGGGTGTAGGAGTGCACCTGGTGGGTTTCGGCCAGCAGGGGCCGGGCGATGTCGCCGCGCCGCTCCAGCTGGCCCGTGGCCTCGGCGGCCAGGCGCGAGGCGTCGGCCCACTGCCCCGATCGACCCAGGCTGCGGATACGTTCGACCGCGGCCATCAACCGGATGTTCGGGCCCGAACGGTCCAGGAACCGGGTCCAGTCGGCTTCGGTGAAGGTGCGAAAGCCGCCCGACTCGTGGCGGTAGGCCATCTGCAGCAGGTCCACCAGCGTCGCCAGCTCGGCGTCGTGGTCTTCCTCGGCCACGCGTCGCACGCGGGCGGCCCACTCGTCGAACTGAGGCTGGACCTGGTTGCTCTTGTAGGCGTAGAGCACCGACCACAGGCCGTAGAGGCGCTTGTCGCCGTGCTGCTTGAGCGCCCGGCGCCCGACGCGCTCGATATCGTCGTTCTCGCGCGCCGGCGGTTGGATCTCGTCGCGCCGGATCTCGCGATAGAGCGCGTCCAGCTTGGCCGACTGGGGCGACCGCGCGAAGGCCGGGCTGCAAAGACCGGACGAAAGCGTTGCGATCGCCGCGAGGAACAGAACGTAGCGCCGCAAGCCGTGGTTTCCCGGTGAACGTCGGTACGTTACGGGAAAGGGCCTGTATTCAAAGTTAAGATCGACTCGGCGCGACGTTCCGCCGCGAGATGGCGGCGACAGGGCAAATTCCCCCTTTTTTCGGCCGCTTACCCGACTTTTCGGCATCGCCTAGATGGTGGCGCCGCCGTCCACCACCAGGGCTTGTCCGGTCATGAAGCTGCCCGCCTTCGAGGCCAGGTAGACCGCCGCCCCGGCCAGCTCGTCCGGTTCGCCGATCCGGCGCAGCGGCACGCCCCTGGTCGAGCGCTCCAGGGTCTCGGGATCGTCCCACAAGGCCTTGGCGAAGTCGGTCTTGATCAGGCCCGGCGCGATGCAGTTGACCCGCACGTTGTCGGGCCCGAACTCGTGGGCCAGGTTGCGGGCCAGCTGGAAGTCGGCGGCCTTGGAGATGTTGTAGGCCCCGATGACGGCGTTGCCGCGCAGGCCGCCGATCGAGCTGACGATGATGATCGACCCGTCCTTCCGCGCGCGCATCTCCGGCGCGACCATGCCGATCAGCCAGTGATTGCTGATGATGTTGTTGTCCAGGATCTTGCGGAACTGGTCGTCGGCGATGCCGGCCAGCGGGCCATAGTAGGGGTTGGACGCGGCGTTGCAGACGCAGATGTCGACCTTGCCGAACGCCCGCTTCGTCTCGTCGACCAGGCGCTGCAGATCCTCCTTCGAGGCGATGTTGGCCGGAACCGCGATGGCCGTCCCCTCGCCGTGGCGGGCGTTGATCTCGGCCGCCACCTCGTCGCAGGGCCCGGCCTTGCGCGAGGAGATCACCACCTTGGCCCCGTGCTCGGCCAGGCGCTGGGCGATGGCCTTGCCGATCCCCCGCGAGCTGCCGGTGATGATCGCCACCTTGCCGGTGAGGTCGAAGAGGGTCATCGCGCGCTCCCTAAAACATTTGTTTGAATTTACGACACAGTGATGTCGCCGAGCGCGTGCGTCAAGCCGGCGCCGGCCACCGACCGGTTCGGAGCCGCTCTGCGACCTATTGCTGCACCACACTAGTCGATAGCGAGACGTCATGTACTGTTGAATACAGGTGACATTCTATTAGTCATACAATCACGTCCCCGCGACAATGGTAAATGATCAACATGCCAAGGACCTTAGGAAAGGAAAGTTTATTTAATCGCCTTCAGACGGCAGGCGTCCTGATCTGCGCGAGCTTTCTTACCCTCGAGGTCCTGGTCGAATTCGAGGTGGTCGAGCGCGCCTTCAGCCATGGCCTCGCGGGCTGGCGGATCGACGCCGCGGCTTCGCTGCTGGCGGTCGTCGCCCTTTCCGGCTTCGCGGCCCTCAAGGCGTTCGAGCTGCGCGCCGAGTCGGATCGGCGGCGGGCGGCCGAACAGCGCCTCGCCCAGTTGGAGACGCAGGATCCGCTGACCGGCCTGGCCAATCGCAGCCGGATGCTCGAATTCCTGGGCCAGGCTCTGCGGACGCGCAAGACCGGCGACGAGGTCACCGGCCTGCTGCTGATCGACCTGAAGCGGTTCACGCCGATCAACGACGCCTACGGCCGCGCGGTCGGCGATCGGCTGCTGCGCATGGTCGCCGAGCGCCTGCAGTCGGTCGCGCGGGAGGGCGAGATGGTGGCGCGCCTGGGCGGCGACGAGTTCGCCGTCGTGCTGCCTCGCCTCGATTGCGCCCGGGCCGCCAGGCATCCCGCCCAGCGGCTGGTCCGCGCCCTGGAAGCGCCGTTCGAGATCGATGACCTTGCGCTGAGGATCGGCGGGGCGGCGGTCGGCGTGGCGACCAGCGCGAACACCGAGCTGCGTCCCGGCGTTCTCGTCCATCACGTCGACGCCGCCCTCCAGCGCGCCAAGTGCGAGCCGTCGGCGGAATCCTGCTCCGACCAGCGAGGGACGGGCCGGGCCTGACCCCTCGCGGCGAGGCTTTCGCCGAGGCGAGGCCTTGCGCCACAAAAATTTCTCCGGCGATGTCGGAAGGGCGCTCGCGGAGCCGTCCTCGGGGCACGAACCGAAACCCGGAGACAACGCCATGACCACCCCCGCTTCCATCGCCGACCGCGAACTGGTCCTGACCCGAGTCATCGACGTCCCCGCCGACAAGCTGTTCAAGTGCTGGACGACGCCCGAGCGCCTGCACGAATGGTTCTGCCCCAAGCCCTGGACCGTCTCGCACGCCGAGATGGACGTGCGCGCCGGCGGCTCCAGCCTAATCGTCATGCGCGGCCCCAACGGCGAGGAAATGCCCAATCCCGGCATCTATCTCGAGGTCGTCCCGAACAAGCGCCTGGTCTTCACCGACGCCTTCACCTCGGCCTGGGTCCCGTCCGAAAAGCCGTTCATGGTGGCGATCGTCGAGTTCGAGGACCTGGGCGACGGCACGACCCGCTACACCGCCACCGCCCGCCACTGGACGGTCGAGGACCGCCAGGCCCACGAGCAGATGGGCTTCCACGAAGGCTGGGGCGTCGTCGCCGACCAGCTGGCCGAGGTGGCCAGGACGTTCTGAGCGCAGGGTCGGTTTCACGCCTCCGCCAACGGTCGGCCCCGCCGCGAGTTGGACGACGAAGCTTGGCTTGTCGGCCGCGAACGGTCATTACCGCCGCGCTGGAGACACTCATGACCCCCTCGAACAGCTGGCGCGGCCTGCTGAACGCCGAACTGGCCCCGCGCTTCGCCCTGCTGTGCCTGGGCATCTGGCTGAACGCCGCCGACACCCTGGTGACGGTGACGATCATGCCCAGCGTCGCGCGGGAGATCGGCGGCTGGCAGTATTTCGGCTGGTCGATCGCCGCCTTCCTGCTGGGCTCGATCCTGGCGGGCGCCTGCGCCGGCAAGCTCTCCGTCCGCCTTGGCCTGCGCCGCGCCACCGCCCTGGCCGGCGTGGCCTATGCGATCGGCTGCGCCATGGGCGCCCTGGCGCCGGAGTTCCTGACCTTCGTGGCCGGACGCCTGGTCCAAGGGCTGGGCGCGGGGGCGATCGTCTCGCTGTGCTACGTGGCGATCAGCGCCATGTTCCCCGAAAGCCTGTGGCCGCGGGTCTATGGCGCGATCGCCGGGGTCTGGGGCGCGGCCACCCTGCTGGGCCCGCTGTGCGGGGGCCTGTTCGCCCAGGCCGGCTTCTGGCGCGGGGCCTTCTGGTTCTTCGTGGTCCAGGCCGTGATCTTCGTCGGCGCGGTGCTGATCATGGTGCCCGCCGCGCCCAAGGCGCCGGAGGGCGGGCGCATTCCCGGACGCCAACTGGCCCTGCTGACCCTGGGCGTGACCCTGATCGCCGCCGCCGGCGTCGTGCCGGGCAAGTTGGCCGCGGCCCTGTGCGCGGCGTTCGGGATCCTGGCCATGGCCGCCATGCTGGCGGTCAACGCCCGCACCGGCGACCGCCTGCTGCCGCGCGCCGCCGGCGACCTGGCCACGGCGACGGGCCTGGGCCTGGCTGTGATCTTCTTCTGCGAGGCCGCGACGGTGGGTTTCTCGGTCTATGGCCCGACCTTCATCCAAGTGCTGCACGGCGCCGATCCCCTGCTCAGCGGCTATGTGATCGGCGGCATCGCGGCCGGCTGGACGGCGTTCTCGTTCGTGGTCGCGGGGCTGAAGCCCAGACATGAAGGCCGGGCGATCCGCATCGGCGCCGTGACCATCCTGGCCGGCGTCGCCTGGGGCGCCTACGAGATGGTCCATGGCGGCCTGGTCGGCATCACCCTGTCGATGGCGCTGCTGGGCAGCGGCTTCGGGGTCAGCTGGGCGTTCCTGGCCAAGCGGGTGATCGGCGGCGCGCCGGTCGAGGAACAGCCCCTGGCCTCGGCCGCCGTGCCCACCACCCAGCTGATCGGCGGCGCCGCCGGCGCGGCGGCGGCCGGCGCCCTGGCCAACGCCCTGGGCTTCGCGCACGGGGTGACACCGGAGAGCGGCCTGGCGCACGGCCTATGGCTGTTCTGCGCCTTCGTGCCGTTGGCGATGGCGGGGCTGCTGGCGGCGTGGCGGTTGGGGCGGGACTAGGCTTCCTCCACCACCGCCGCCTCAACCAGCCGCACCACGTCGCCCATGATCTGCGTGATCCTGAAGTCCTTGGGGGTGTAGATCCGCGCCACGCCCATCTGCTTGAGGATCAGGGCGTCGGCCTCCGGGATGATGCCGCCGACCACCACCGGGATGTGGTCCAGACCCTCGGCGCGCATCAGGCGGACGACCTCCTGCACCAGGTCCAGGTGCGAGCCGGACAGGATCGACAGCCCCACCACGTGGGCGCGGCCTTCCCTGGCGCGGCGGACGATCTCTTCGGGGGTCGAACGGATGCCGTCATAGATCACCTCCATGCCGCAGGCCCGAGCTCGGGTGGCGATCTGTTCGGCGCCGTTGGAGTGGCCGTCCAGGCCCGGCTTGCCGACCAGGTAGGTCAGGGTGCGGCCCAGCACCCGCGAGACCCGCTCGACCTCGGCCTTCACCGCCTCGACGTCCTCGGCCTCGCCGGTGGAGACCACGACCGCCACGCCTGTGGGGCCGCGATACTCGCCGAACACCGCGCGCAGGGCGTCCGCCCACTCGCCGGTGGTGATCCCGGCCTTGGCGGCGGAAATCGAGGATTCCATGATGTTCCGGCCATCGGCGGCTGCGGCCTTCAGGTCCGCCAGGGCCGCTTCGACGGCGGCGGGATCGCGGGCCGCGCGCCAGGCCTTCAGCCGCTCGACGACGCCGGCCTCCAGCAACGGGTCGACCGTCTCGATGGCCTTGCCGCCGGCCGCCCCCGTAGCGACCAGCGGCGAGGCCTCGCTGTCGGTCCAGCGATTGACCCCGACCACGGTCAGGTCGCCGGTCTCGACGGCGCGCACCCGTCGGGCGTTGGAGGCCACCAGCTGCGCCTTCATGTAGTCGATGGCGCCGGAGGCCCCGCCCATCCCGTCGATCAGGGCCAGCTGCTCCAGGGCGCCCTTCGACAGCTCGGCCACCTTGGCCTCGACCACGTGGCTGCCGTCGAACAGGTCTTCGTATTCCAGGAGGTCGGTCTCGTAGGCCAGCACCTGCTGCAGGCGCAGCGACCATTGCTGATCGAACGGGCGCGGCAGGCCCAGGGCCTCGTTCCAGGCCGGGAGCTGCAGGGCCCGGCAACGGGCGTCCTTGCTGAGCGTGACGGCCAGGGCCTCGATCAGGATGCGGTAGACGTTGTTCTCGGGCTGCTGCTCGGTCAGGCCCAGGCTGTTGACCTGGACGCCGTAGCGGAAGCGGCGGGCCTTCGGATCCTGGACGCCGTAGCGCTCCAGCAGGATCTGGTCCCACAGCCGGGTGAAGGACCGCATCTTGCACAGCTCGGTCACGAACCGCACGCCGGCGTTGACGAAGAAGCTGATCCGCGAGGCGACGATCTCGAAGTCCTGGTCGGGGACCTGGCCGCCGGCCCTGACGGTGTCCAGCACGCTGATCGCGGTGGCCAGGGCGAAGGCCAGTTCCTGCTCCGGCGTCGCGCCGGCCTCCTGCAGGTGATAGCTGCAGACGTTCATCGGGTTCCATTTGGGAACCTCGCGGTAGCACCAGGCGATCATGTCGCCGATCAGCCGCAGGCTGGGCTCCGGCGGGAAGATGTAGGCGCCGCGGCTCAGATATTCCTTGATCAGGTCGTTCTGGGTGGTGCCCTGCAAGAGCTTGCGGTCGGCGCCCTGCTCGTCGCCCAGCGCCACGTACAACGCCAGCAGCCAGGCGGCGGGGGCGTTGATGGTCATCGAGGTGTTGGACCGCTCCAGCGGGATCTGGTCGAACAATTGGCGCATGTCGCCCAGGTGAGCGATGGGCACGCCGACCTTGCCGACCTCGCCACGCGCCAGGATGTGGTCGGCGTCGTAGCCGGTCTGGGTGGGCAGATCGAAGGCGACGGACAGGCCCGTCTGGCCCTTGGCCAGGTTGGCCCGGTACAGGGCGTTGGACATCTCGGCCGTGGAATGTCCCGCATAGGTGCGGAAGATCCAGGGCGCGTCGGGTGCGTGCTGGAACGGCTTGGAGGTCATCCTGCGCTTCCCGTCCTGTCGTTGTTAATTACCAACGATCATGAACCGGGCCTTGTTGCAGCGCAACATCGCAAGAGCGAACGAAGCCGCAGAACTCAGAAGGCCCGCTTGCCCGTCACCACCTCGAACCACAGCCGAAAGTCGCCCGCCAGGCTGTAGAGCGGATACTTGAACGTGGCCGGGCGGTTCTTCTCGAAAACGAAGTGCCCCACCCAGGCGAAGCCGTAACCCACCAGCGGCGCGGCGACGAAAAACCGCCAATCGACCAGGAAACCAAGGATCACAGCTGCGATGACCAGGGTCGTGCCGATCACGTGTAGCCGCCGGCTGGTGCGGTTGACGTGTTCGGTCAGGTAGAACGGATAGAACGCCGCGAAGGTGCGGTAGCGTCCGTCCCTGTCTTCGGCCCTGTCTTCGGCCCTGTCTTCGGCGTTCCGGTCATGCGTGGCCATGGGCCGATGTTCCGCCCTGCGGGCCGCCGTGGCAAGGCCGTCGCTCTCGCCATGCCCCGGACCACCTCCCTCATGGCGAGTGAAATCTGGCAATTCCCCCATTTCGCGAGTCGATAGTGATTCTGTTCCGTTCCCGGAGCGACTCGGCGTACGAACGGTGAAGCGTTGCCGAAATAATTCCGCCCGGAAATCGCCGCGATCTGGGCGCCTACGTCCGTTTCGTTAGTGCAAGCTGAGGTTAACAAGCTGAACCTCAGCGACCTAACGCCGCGCTTCGCCACCGCAGCGTTCCACGAACGTCGCGGACGTGGCATGGTGACTGGACAACCTTTGGAGGCGAAACTTGAGCGAAGAAACCGAGGGCCGACGCCCAAATCCCGTCGATCTCCACGTCGGTGGCCGTGTTCGGATGCGTCGCAAGCTGTTGGGCGTGAGCCAGGAACAGCTGGCCGACTCGCTGGGCCTGACGTTTCAGCAGGTGCAGAAGTACGAGCGCGGCGCCAACCGCGTGAGCGCATCCAAGCTCTACGAGATCGCCAAGACCCTGCAAGTCCCGGTGTCGTTCTTCTTCGACGGCCTGGCCGACCCGATGGACGGTTCGGACGGCGACGAGATCGGCCAGCAGGCCGAGCGCATCGTGCAGGAGTTCCTGACCACCCCGGAGGGCCTGGAACTGGCCGAGGTGTTCCCGAAGATCGGTCGCGGTCGCGTCCGTCGTCAGGTCCTCGATCTGGTTCGCGCCATGGCCGAGGAAGCTAACCGCGTCGAGAACGCCGCCGCCTGATCCGGCGACGAAACCACCAGTAACTAGTCCGTTCGGGCCCCGGCGATCCTTCGCCGGGGCCCGATCGTTTCCGCGCCTCACCCGCCGCTTCGCGCCCCGACCGCACGGAGGACGTCTAGCTGGCCGAGAGCCGGCTCTGGCCCGCCTGCCAGATGCGCTTGGCCGTCTGCAAGGCGGCCGGGGCCAGGCCCCGCAGATCGTGGCTCCTGACGATCTTCAGGCCCAGCTCGCGGTCCTTCTGCCAGATCACCCGCACATCGTGCGCGTAACCGCTGGCCAGGTCGACCAGCTGAAAGGCGTTCGGCGGCGTGGCGCCGGACAGCATCTGAATGCGCAGGCCGGTGTCGGACTGATCCCGCACGACGCAGTCCCACGCGAAGGCGCCGCAGAGCACCTTTCCGGGATTTTGCATCGCGATGCGGGGACCGGCGCGCCGGTCGAGAGCTCCGCCAGAACCAAACTTGGACATGACCGTAACAACGCGCGGCGGCGTTAATCGGCGGTGCAATGGAAGAGTTTATTTGCCGGTGACCACGTCCGCGACACGGGTTTTCCCCGGAACCCGGGAACCTTGGGCGACCACGGTTATTTCGTCGGTAACCGCTCGACGCTAATAGTCCGGGCCGCCGGCGAAGACCGGCCGATCGAGGAAACGAAAAGGATTGCCGATGACCCACGGCGTGGCGCTGTTGGCCGATGTGACCGGCCGCGACCTGATCGTCGCCCTGGCCCGCCCTGGCGAGGCGCCCGGCGAGCACCGCGTCCTGCCCGGCTCCACCTCGCTGGAGCTGGAGGCCAGTCTCAAATCCGTGCTGGCCGAGCTGGGCGCCGACGTCCTGGTGGGCGCGGCGGTCGCCGCCGCCGGCCCGGAGATCGACGGCGCGGTGACCCTGACCAGCACCGGCCTCGCCGTGTCCCTGACCTGGCTGCGCCACGTCTTGCGCACGCCCCGGGTCTATCTGGTCAACGACTTCACAGCCTGCGCCATGGGCGCCCCCAAGGTTGCCGAAGCGACGCTGGGCGTGATCCACCCCGGCAAGGCGGCCCGCAACGGCGCCATTGTCGTGCTCGGGCCCGACATCGGCCTGGGCGTGGCGGGCCTGGCGCCCTTGCGCGGCGAAGGCTGGCTGGCCGTGCCCAGCGAAGGCGGCCACATGGACTTCTGCCCCGTCGAGGCCCGCGAGGCCGCGATCTTCTCGGCCGTCCGCGCGCGTCACGGCGAGGTCTCGGCCGAGCGCCTGCTGTCCAAGGAAGGCCTCAGCGACATCCACTGCGCCCTCGTCGGCGATGGGGATCCTCTCGTCGTGCCGGAAAATGACAACGTTATCATCGAGCTGGCGCGGGCCGGCGACGCCCAGGCGCGCGAGGCGATCTCGATCTTCAGCGGCCTGCTGGGCGGCTTCGCCGGCGACATGGGCCTGGTTTTCGCCGCCCGGGGCGGGGTGTTCCTCAACAGCCCCCTGCTGGAGACCATCGGCGGCCTGCTGGACCGCGAGGCCTTCGTGCGCCGCTATCGGGCCAAGGGGCGGATGAGCCACTACCTGGCCGATGTGCCGGTGTTCAGCATGCCCGGCCGCCCGGCCCTGCTGGGCCTGTCCAGCCTGTTCACGCCCAGCGACATGCGCTACGCCGCCTCGGACGTGAAATTCCTCGACTGCTGACGCCTCAGTCCGGCCGCCAGCCGTTGCGCAGCAGGTCCACGGCCAGCAGGTGGGCGGCCTCCAGGGCCATGTCCTCCAGCTGTTCCAGCAGGGCCAGGCGCTGGGCCGGGGTGCGGGCATGGGCGTAGAGGGCGCAGATCGCGTGCAGCCGGGCGCGGATGTCCAGCGGCGGGGCGGGCGCGTGCAGCAGCGGATTGTCGGGTAGCTGGGCGGGCGCTTCGCCCTTGCGGCCAAAGGCCCGCTGGGGGGCGTCGAACTCCAGCGATTCCAGGCCAGGCCAGTCGAGGGCGCTCATCGTTTCACTCCGGTCATGCGTATCGAATCCATCAGGCGACCAGGGCGGCGACGCCGCATCTGAGGCCATTGACCCGCACGTCGGCTTCACCGACGCCGAGACCCAGAAGATCGGTCAGGGAGGTGATCACCCCGTCCAGCGGCGGCGTCGCCGCCTCCAGCAGCGGCTTCAGCGCCGCCAGAATGGCCGCGTCGCCGAGGCCCACGTGGATCAGGCTGGCGAAGTCGACGTCCAGGTCAAGATTGGTCAGCAGCGAGGCGCTCGCCGCGGCCAGGGTGTCGTTGGTCTTCACGGTCTTGACCGCGCCGGCCTTCACCTCGGCGGCGGTGAACGACACCGTCTGCCAGGACGCGCCGCCCAGCGCGACGTCGGATTTGCCGCTCACCCCGAACAGGGGGGCCTTGACCAGCTTGGCGCGGGCGACGGTCAGCGGCCGCTTGAAATCGTTGAGAACGGTCAGGTCGATGTCCCCGATCTTCAGCGACCCGATGCTGGGCTTGACCTCCAGGGTGGCGGCCTTGCGCCCGCAGTCGATCTCCTTCAGCCGCGCCTCGCCGGAGGCCAGTTCGACCAGCACCGGCAGGCGGACCTGGGCCAGGCCGCCCAGCAGGCCCGATCCCGCCAGCTTGGCGTCGACATAGAGCCGCGCCTGGCTGGTGCGCACGACCACCGTCTTGTCCTGGGTGACGGTCATGTAGGGCGCGTTGTTCATCGGCTCGCCGATCGCCAGCCAGACGTCGGTGTCGGCCAGGCCCGGCACGGTGGCGCCGAGGTCCAGCTTCAGCTGTCGATCGCCGGCGCCGGCCTGCAGGAGCGCCTGGGCCAAGTCCATGGCGCTCAGGGCCACCGTGGCCGCGGGGCCGCCGGACACATGGTCCTGGTCGCCATAGGGCCCCAGCGACGCCAGGGCGTCCAGATGGGCCGGCGTGCGGTCGCCGGCCGACAAGGCCAGCGTCCGAGTCGCCAAAGCGGCCTGGCTCTCGCCGCTGGCCGACAGCACGTCGGCCAGGGCCTGCAGCGCCTGGCCGGTCGTCAGGTCGGCCTGCAGCACCTGGTCGTAGGTCGGCCCCTTCAGGTTCAAGCGGGTGGAGACCGCGTCGAGATAGCTGAACAGGCTGACGTCCGCGTCGGCCAGCGCGTCATAGTCCATCACCGACAGATTGACCTGGCTGCCGGTCAGGTCGCCGAGCAGGGCGTTGGCCAGGCCGCCCTTCAGGCTGGCCAGGCGGGAGCCGATCGAGAAGCTGGCCAGGTCGGCGCGGGCGGCGGTGGCCTCGCGGCGGATCGGCACGGACGGGCGGCCCAGCAGCGCCGCCCCGAAGAACAGCTCGGCCTCGCTGGCGACCGAGACCTTGACCGCGTCGGGATCCACGGCGGTCGCCTGGAAGCGCGCCTTCACCGGGACGGCGGCGTCGCCGGTGTAGCGTCCCAGGGTCACCGTCGTCTGCGGCGGCGTGCGCCAGCCGCCGCCGTTGGCCGTCACGGTCGCCTGGGCCGCGACCTGGGCGCGGCCGATGTCGTTGGCGGCCGTGATCGCCGCCAGGTCGGCGACGCCTTGCAACCGGCGGCTCTGCAGATAGACCCAGCCCATGTCGACCGCCAGGGCCGCCAGGGCCAGGATCAGGGTCAGGGACATGGCGGTGATCACCGCGACCCCGCCCCGCCGGTCCCGGCGGAAGCCCGCTCTTGGCAAACCGCGCATCGGTTCTCAATAGCCTCCCAGTTGCACCGAGGCCTGGCGGCGGATCTGGTCCGACGGCATGGGGGTCACCCCGCGCACCGCGAAGGCGAAGGACTGGGCCGCGTCGTAGGACACCGCCACGGTCAGCCGTCCGTCGCGATCGATCACCTCGGTCGACAGCTTGGCCGGGATCAGCTCGGCGTCGCCGGCGCTGGCGGCGACGGCGGCCTTGGCCAGACTGGCCCGCTCGGCGGCGGTGGATCCTGGGATCGCCGCCCGCGCCGCGTCGTTGGCCAACTGCTGGACCGAATGCGACATCCAGAAATAGCCGCCGTAGCCGGTGATGCCCATCAGCATCAAGATCAGCACGGGGGCCAGAAAGGCGAACTCCACCGCCGTCGCGCCGGATTGATCACGCCGAAGTCGCCGGCCGGTCATCACCAGTCCGCTGGTCTTCCTCATCGCTTGAGTCCTTCTCGCGAAGATTGCGCAAGCAGGATCGCCCCGTCATGGATGCGGCCAAGTTTATCTGGATTATCCGTAAAATGCGCATTTTACGGCGACAGCCTGTCTCGTCTGAAAGCTGCCGCCGTCAATTGTCGCTCAACCACCGCGATGGTAACTTAACAAGGGACGGAAGCATCTCGGCCGAGCAAATTCATGAGCAAGACGGAGATGGCTGATTCTCCGTATTTTCTGGGGCGCCATGACAAACGACTCTCCCGCCACGCACGCCACGGCCGGTGAAGTCAGCCGGAATTTCGGCCAGTGGCAGGACGTCGCCTTGACCGGACCCGTGATCATCACCCATCACGGCCGCCCCCGCGTGGTGCTGCTGTCTGCCGATCGCTACGCGAGCTGGAACAACCTGCCCGCCGCTGGCGTCAATACGGACGCCCATGCCGCCGAGACCAGCCGCGAAGCCTTGCTCGAGCAGATGGCGGAGGGCTTCATCGCCCTGGATCCGACCCTGCGGGTCACCAAGGTCAATCCGGTGTTCGAGGCCCTGGCCGGCCGCAGCGCCGGCCAGCTGGTCGGGGCCGGCTGGAGCGACCTGTTCCCCCTGCCCACCCAGGCAGTGATCGCCGAGCAGATGCGACGGGTGCTGCGCACGGGCGAGGCGGTCGAGTTCGAGGCCGACTCCACCGTCCAGCCGGGCCGCTGCTACGGGGTGCGGGTCTTCCCCTATCCCGGCGGCGTCGCGGCCCTGTTCGCCAACCGCACCGAGGAGCACAGCCTGAGGGGCCGCCTTCGCCACGCCGGGGCCATACAGACGGCGACGGCCGCCCTCCCCCGTCTGGCGGTCGCCCGGCTGAACATCCGCGGCGTACTGGCCGAGATGGACAAGGACTTCCTGCGCCTGACAGGGTTTTCCGGCGCCGAGCTGCTGGACTGCCGGCTGACCGATATCGTCCGCCCGTCCGACCGTCGCGCCTTGAGCCAGGCGCTGGAAAAGGTCCTGCAGGGCGGCCCGGCCACCCGCGTCGAGACCGCCTTGCTGGTCCGGGCCGGCGACGAGCGCCCGGTCGAGCTGTCCCTGGCCCCCATCCTGCACGACGGGGCGGCCGACGGGGTGATGGTGCTGATCCTAGCGGAGGCCTGAGCCCCAGCCAGGATAGCCCTACTTTTCGGCTTCCGCCTTCAGGCTGGCCAAGCCGCCAACGAGCTCAGGCCTTGGGGGTCGTGGCGATCGACCACAGGAAGCCGTAGGGGTCGCGGACCTGGCCGTAGCGATCGCCCCAGAACATCAGCTGCACCGGCAGCACCGTCTCGCAGCCGGCCGCGACGGCCCGCTCGAACCATTTGTCCACGTCGTCGACCTGCAGATGCAGGGTGAAGGCCCCGGGCTTCTCCGGCGGATAGCCGTGCTCGGGATAGAAGTCGCTGAGCATCAGCGAATTGCCGTTGATCAGCAGGTGGATGTGCATGGTCCGGCCCTTCTCGTCGGGCGGGATGCGGTAGAGGTCCTGGGCGCCGAAGGCCTTGATGTAGAAGTCGGCCGCCTCGGTCGCGTTGCTCGGCGACAGGTAGGGCACGATGCCGCCGGATACGGCGGGCAGCGCAGGCGTTTGGGTTTGGGCGTCGGTCATGGTCGTTCTCTCCTCTTCGGCCCAGAGGACGGACGTCGCGTCGCCTTCCCGACATCGCCCGCGAACTTTTTCGCGGGCCCTAGCCCCCCGCGCCTTCCTTCATCAGCCGGTCCAGGTGCAGGCGGATGTGGGCGGCCTCGGCGGCGGTGCTGGCCAGGGCGATGGCCTGGTCGAAGGCCACGCGCGCCTCGTTCTTCCGCCCCAGCTGCAGGAGCAGCCCGCCGCGCAGGCCGAAGAAGTGGAAATAGCCAGACAGCTTCGGGGCCAGGGGCTCGATCATGGCCAGGGCCGCCTCCGGTCCCGCCACCTTCGACACCGCCACGGCGCGGTTCAGGGTCACGACGGGCGACGGCGCCAGCTGCTCCAGGTCGCCGTACAGCAGGTCGATCCGCGCCCAGTTGGTGTCCTCCGGACGCTCGGCGCGGTCGTGCTCGGCGGCGATGGCGGCCTGGACCAGATAGGGCCCGGGCCGGCGGTGGCGCACGGCCTTGTCGATCAGGGCCAGGCCCTCGGCGATCATCCGGTCGTTCCAGAGCGAGCGGTCCTGGTCCTCCAGCAGCACCACCGCCCCGTCGGCGTCGAACCGGGCCGGGGCGCGGGCATGTTGCAGCAGCAGCAGGGCGGTCAGACCCATGATCTCCGGCTCGCTCGGGAACAGCCGCAGCAGCAGGCGCGCCAGGCGGATGGCCTCGTCGCACAGCGCGCCGCGGGTCAGCAGCTCCTTGCCGCCGGCCGAATAGCCCTCGTTGAACACCAGATAGACCATGGCCGCCACGGCGTTCAGCCGCTGGGCGCGCTCCTCGAGGCTTGGCGCGCCGAACGGCACGTCGGCCGCCCCGATCCGGGCCTTGGCGCGGGTGATCCGCTGCTCCATCGCAGACTCGCCGACCAGGAAGGCCCGGGCGATCTGCCGGACCGACAGACCCGAGACGATGCGTAGGGCCACGGCCACCTGCTGGGTGGCCGGCAGGTCCGGATGGCAGCAGATGAACAGCAGCCGCAGCACGTCGTCGCGATAGTGCTCGCCGTCCAGCCGGTCGACCAGGCTGGCCTCGGCGTCCTCCAGGTCGGAGATCAGCTCCTCCGGCGGCAGGGGCGCCGACCTGCTGGACTTGCGCACCCCGTCCAGGGCGGCGTTGCGGCCGACCAGGATCAGCCAGGCCGTCGGGTCGCGCGGCGGACCGTTCTTCGGCCAGGCCTTCAGGGCCCGCAGGCAGGCGTCCTGGAACGCCTCCTCGGCGGTGTCCAGGTCGCGGAAATAGCGCAGCAGGGCCGCCACCGCCTGGGGCCGCGCGGCGGTCAGGGCGGCGTCGATCCAGGCCGCGTCGATATTGGCGATGGTCATGCCCCCACCCCTCTCCTGTTGGCCCGCCTGGCGCCCGCCTGGGTCAGACAGCCCGGACGATAGACGGCCAGCGGCCGGATTTCATAGGCCCCCCGGTCGGGATTGGCCGCGGCCAGGTCGCGGGCCACGGCGATGGCCGCCTCCAGGTCGGCGCAGTCGACGACATAGAACCCCAGCAGCTGCTCCTTGGTCTCGGCGAACGGCCCGTCGATCACCAGGGCCTCGCGGCCCTCTTCCTGGCGTCCCTTGCGGAGGGTGACGGCCGCCGTGGTCGGCAGCAGCCGCGCCGTCGCCCCCAGCCGGTCGGCGGTGGCCAGTCCGGCCTCGACCGTCCCCAGCCGGGCCATGACCAGGGCGTCCTCCGCCGGCGTCCAGGCGCCGATCACGTCCTCGAAATTGTAGCAGAGAATGGCGTAGAGCATGGGATGGGCGCCTTGATCGTACCGAGGACGATCAAGGGCGGGGCGATCCGACAGCCCATCCCGAAAAAGCGCCGTGGGCCAACCTCGTTGAGGCGAAAGACGGCCGGATCGTATGCGAACGACCACTCACGGATTAGGCGAATCGAATTGCCGAGATTGAGCTAGACGCTAGCGGTATCAGCCGGGATCGGCGAAAGTTACGCCGCATAGGTCGAGCCCTTGAGAGAAATGCAGCCGCGACGAGTGGTCACATGGACCTTCACGGCGATCTCCCTAAGAAGGTGGTCCTGCCTACAGTAACGCTTGCGGCGAGATTTCGCCGGAAATCATAAAAATCACGGCGGGTCGGGGGACTCCAGGAATGAAGAAGCGCTACCTCATCGCCCTCACGGGCGTATTGTCCTTTGGCCTGGCCATGGTCCTGCCGACCGTGCAGCGCCGCGCCGCTGCCTCGCACATCTGGCGGCTGGCCGAAAGCGCCGCCGCGCTGCCCGCCAAACCCGCCGTTCCGACCTTCGCCCAGGCCGACCGCGTGATCGGCCGGAACTTCGGCAAACGCGTCTACCTCTTCCATGGCCTGCCCGGCCTGGACGGCTATTGGCAGAGCCCGGACCGGCAAGCCCTGGTCGACGCCCTGCAAGAGGACGGATCGCAGGTCGTGGTCGTCCGCCTGCCAAGAGCCCGGCAAGCCTTCTACGCGGACGGCGGCGCGGCCTATTGCCAGGCGTTCAGAACCTGGTTCTCCGCCTTCGAACGAAATATTTCCCAGCGCTACGGCGCGGCGAAGGAATACACGGTCGGCATCAGCTATGGCGGCTATCACGCCATGCTCGCCGCTCAGGACCCGACCGTCGACGGGTGGGCGGCGATTTCCCCGGTCACCGACCTTTCGCGGCTGGACGAGTTCCGGTGGCAATCCAACGGCCGTTGCCAGCCCAGCACGCCGTCGATCGCGGCCAAGCCGGGCCTGATGGTCTATGGCCGGCATGACAAGCGCGTCGGAAGCGACCTGCTCGTCGCCGCCGCCGCCCGGATCGAAGGCGGCGGCAACGAACGGTTCGAGGCCGCCGACTTCGACGCCAAGGGCCATGGCCTGTCAGAGGAAATGGTGGCGAAGGTCGAGCGGTGGTACGGGCTGCAGCAGCCGGTGAGCTAGCCCTGGGGAAATTGATAGAAGCCGGCATCTCGCCAGAAACCGCGTGGTGGCTGGGGGCGGGATCGAACCGCCGACCTGTGGGTTATGAATCCACCGCTCTAACCATCTGAGCTACCCAGCCGCACGAAGCGGAGGCGGGCTTATAAGCGCAAAGCGGGGGCGGCTTCAAGCCCGTCCGAGCATCAGATCGAGCACCGCGTCCAGACGCCGCTTCAGGCTGGCCGGGCCGTAATCTTCCAGCACCTTGGCGCGGGCGGCGAGGCCCAGGGCGGCCGCCCTTTGTGGCGTCGCGACCAGGCCGGCCAAGGCCCGGGCCAGGGCGGCGGGGTCGCCGGGCGGGACCAGGACGCCGTCGACGCCGTCCGCGATCATCTCCACCGGGCCCGGGATCGCGCTCGACACGGCCGGCAGGCCGACGGCCATGGCCTCCAGCAGCACCAGCGGAAAGCCCTCCTGGTGCGAGGGGAAGGCGAAGACGTCGCCGGTGGCCAGGAAGGCCGGGACGTCAGCGCGCCAGCCGACCAGGCGCACGCGGTCGCCCAGGCCGTGCCGGGCGATCAGCCCCTCCAGCCGGGCGCGCTCGTCGCCCTCGCCGGCGATCTCGCAGTCGAAGGCCAGGTCCTGGTCCCGCAGCAGGGCCAGGGCGGCGACCAGGACGTCGAAGCCCTTCTTGGGATGCAGGCGGCCGGCGGCGACGATGCGCGGCGGGCGGCCCGCCCGGTCGAACGGCGCCGCCTGGACGGTCGGCGGCTTCACCGCGTTGGGCACGACGTGCACGCGCTGGGCGGGGACGCCGCGCTCGACCGCCAGTTCGGCCAGGTGCCGGCCGACGCAAAGATAGTGGGTGCGTGTGGTCTCGACGTCGAAGGCCGGCTTGTGCACGCAGATCGCCAGCACCGCCTTGGGCGGGGCGACCCGGGCCATCAGCCGAGCGGGCCGCTGGCCGTGGCTGAGGATCAGGTCGGGCGCCGTGGCCCGGACGATCCGGCGGGCCGCGCCCAGGGTCAGCGGGTCCCAGTCCGTATAGGCCGGCATGGTCGCCAGCGGCGGGACACGGCCGGCCTGCTGGACGGCCACCTTGCCGCCGGCCCGCACCACGCCCGTGGCCGCGCCGCCGTGGGCGGCGGCGTAGGCTTCCAGGATCGGCTGGTAGTCGAGAAACACCTGCTCCAGGCCGCCCAGCCCCTTGCCCAGCATGGCGTGCAGGATGGCGGTCAAGGCGGGCTCCGTCTGTAGCGAGGCCGGACCTTGGTGGGGGGCCGGGTTGAAGTCAACGGGACGACGCGCTTGTCGGGATGACAATCCAGGCCTGGAATGACAACGTCGGCGCCGCCCCTCCCCAACCGGACAGTTCCCATGCGTCTTCGCCATCTCGCCCTCGCCGCGCTGGCCCTGTCGGCGTGCGGCCCCGCCAACACGGTGCAGGCCCAGCCCCATCCGCCGGTCGAGACCGGCCCGCCCAACGCCCCCGACCAGAAGCCGGCCTTCGCCCAGCAGACCCGCGCGCCGGAGGAGAAACTGGGCGTGGCCTACCAGGTCGAGACCCTGGCCACGGGCCTGGACCATCCCTGGAGCCTGGCCTTCCTGCCGGACGGCGGAAAGCTGGTCACCGAGCGGGCCGGCCGGCTGCGGGTCCTCGGGGCCGACGGCAAGCTGTCGCCCGCCGTCGCCGGCCTGCCGGCGGTGTTCGCCGAGGGCCAGGGCGGCCTGCTGGACGTGGCCCTGGACCCCGACTACGCCAAGAACGGCCTGGTCTACTGGACCTATGCCGAGCCGCGCGACGGCGGCAACGGCACGACGGCGGCGCGCGGCAAGCTGGTGTTGGGCGCCGCGCCCCGGCTGGAAAACGTCCAGGTGATCTGGCGGCAGATGCCGACGATGGACTCGCCCCTGCACTTCGGCGGCCGCCTGGCCTTCGCCCGCGACGGGTCGCTGTTCATCACCACCGGCGAGCGCGCGATCCTACCCGGCCGGATGCAGGCCCAGAACCTCGACGCGGCCCTGGGCAAACTCATCCGTATACGACCAGACGGGTCGATTCCGGCCGACAATCCCTATGTCGGCAACCCGCAGGCCAAGCCGGAAATCTGGTCCAAGGGCCACCGCAACGTCCAGGGGGCGACGATCAACCCGTGGACCGGCGAGCTGTGGACCGTCGAACACGGCGCCAAGGGCGGCGACGAGATCAACACGCCCAAGGCCGGCAAGGACTACGGCTGGCCGACCATCACCTATGGCGAGGACTATTCGGGCAAGCCGATCGGCGAGGGGATCACCCAGCACGCGGGCATGGAGCAGCCGATCTACTACTGGGACCCGGTGATCGCCCCCTCGGGCCTGGCCTTCTACGACGGAAGCCTGTTCCCGGCCTGGAAGGGCAGCCTGTTCGTCGGCGGGCTGAAGGGCTACCTGGTGCGCTTGACCGTCAAGGACCACCAGGTGGTCGGCGAGGAGCGCCTGCTGTCGGAGCTGAACTTCCGCATCCGCGACGTCAAGGTCGGCCCGGACGGGGCGCTGTACCTGGTGACCGACGAGGATGACGGCCGGGTGCTGAAGGTGGTTCCGAAGACCTAGATCCTCCCTCTGGGGGAGGGGCTTTCGCATAGGGCCCAAAGCGGCTGTCATCCCGGACGCAGCGCGGCAGCGCGAAGATCCGGGACCAGGGCGTGAACGCTGGCGTTTGCGGCGGTCCCGGGTCTTCGCTTCGCTACGCCCGGGATGACAGCGTGTTAGGCGAAACCCATATGCGATAGCCCCTTCTGGGGAGTCTATTTCGGCTTGCCCTTCCTGGCCTCCCACAGGCTGGCCGCCAGCGAGGGCTTGCCCTTCAGCAATGTGGCGGCGGCCATGCCGGCCATGAACGAGGCGGTCGGATGGGCCTGCATCATGGCCAGCACCCTCTGGTCCAGCGGCGGCTGGCGGGTCTTGGCCAGATGCCGCTTGTGCAGGATCGACCAGACGGCGACGACCACGGCGGCGACGATCGCCACGAGGGCGTAAGCCCAGGCCGAGCCGACCCACTGGGCCAGGAAGGCGAACACCGCCATCGCCCCGGCCACGGCGGCGATCGCCGCGGCCATGATCAGGCCCGCCCCGGCCATCAGCCGCGAGATCAGTCTGTCGATGAAGTCGTCCAGCATGGCGCCCTCCTGAAAAGCCAAGACGGCAACGCGCGAGACGCCAGTTGGTGGCAAAGCCTTACGCCGTCAGGCGCCGCGCGGCCTCTTCGCCGATCGCCAGCGAGCTGGTCAGGCCCGGGCTCTCGATGCCGAACAGCGCCATCAGGCCCGGCAGGCCATGGCTGTCGGCGCCGCGCAACTGGAAGTCGGGCTGCGGCTGGTCCGGTCCATGGATCTTGGGCCGCACCCCGGCATAGTCGGGAACCAGCCGGTCGGCCGGCAGGTCCGGCCAGAACTTGCGGATATAGTCGGCGAAGGCCGCGGCCCGGCCGGGGTCGACCGAATAGTCGGGGGCGGGGACATATTCCAGGTCGGGCCCGAACACCGCCTGGCCGCCCAGGTCGTTGCGATAGTGGGTGCCCAGGGCCCCGTGGATCGGCGGCGGATAGATCAGTCTCTGAAAGGGCGCCTTGGCCGCCAGCCGGAAATAGACGCCCTTTCCATAATGGGCGGCGGGGATCTGGTCGGCGGGGAAGCCCTCGATCGTCGCGGCCACGGCCTGGGCCGACAGGCCGGGCGCGGTGACCAGCAGGCGGCAAGCGAGGCTGGCGGGCTCGGCCCCGCCGATCCGCACGGTGAAGCCGCCGCCGGCCCGCGGCGTCGCCCCCTCGAACGGCGTCTTGACCACCACCGCCCCGCCGGCCGCCTCGATCTCGCCCTGCAGGGCCAGCATGTAGTCGTGGCTGGCGAACACGCCGCTTTCCGGCGACAGCAGGGCCGCGTGGGCGTTCAGTCCCGGCTCCAGCGCTCGGGCCTGGGCGCCGGTCAGGCGCTCCATGCCCTCGACCTCGTTGGCCAGGGCTTGGTCGTAGATCGCGTCCAGCCGCGGGATCTCGCCCTCGCTGGTGGCCACGACCAGCTTGCCGCACTTCTTGTAGTCGACGTGATGCTTGGCGAGGAACGCATAGAGCCGCCGCCGGCCCTGGACGCACAGCCGCGCCTTCAGTGAGCCGGTCGGATAGTAGAGCCCGCCGTGGATCACCTCGGAATTGCGCGACGACACGCCCTGGCCGATGTGGTCCTCGCGCTCCAGCACCGCCACGGCCAGGCCCCGCTGGGACAGGGCGTAGCCGCAGGCCAGACCGACGGCGCCGGCGCCCACCACGACGGCGTCGAAATCGAACTCTTGAGTCATTTGAGGGTCGCCGAATGCACGATGGAGCGGACCAGAACCGCGTCGTCCGTCACTTCGTAGAAGACGACATAGGCTCCATGGGGATAGTCACCGATCTGCTTCAGGTTGCGCAACGCGCGCGGCGTCACCACAAGCCTGCGGCTCACTCTCCGGCGGCCTCGGCGCGCGCCTCGAGATCCGCCAGCAGGTCCTCGAAGACCACGTTGGCGTCCAGATAATCCTTGGGATCGACCGTTTCGGCCTCGAGCTCGTTGAGGAAGCGCTCCAGCCTGTCGCCGCCGCCCATGAGCTCGGCGGCTCGGCGATAATTCAGCTCGGCCAGCTCGGCCGCCAGCGCTTCGTCGATCGACGAGAACTCGCCCCGCGCCACGCGCTCGCCGAGGTCGAAGGCGTCCTCGGGCCTGAGCGTCACCGTCACGGACTTGGGCTGAACCGGCTTGTTCATGCGTCCAGCCTACCACGCCGGCCGTCGACCCCGCCACCAAGCTTCGTTGCCCTTTTTCGAGAGCTGTGGAACCTTACCCGACAAGGTTGAGGGCGCGGGTCGCCAGGACGGGGTCCCGGGCCGGCGCCTCAGGGAAGGGCATCATGAACTTCGGCGCCGCGCTCGATGTCGCGATCGGGCTGATCTTCGTCTACCTGCTGGTCAGCCTGTTCGTCACGGCGCTGAACGAATACATCTCCAGCTTCCTCAACAAGCGCAGCGAATTCCTGCTCCAGCGGGTGCAGAGCCTGCTGGGCGGCGACGGGTCGGAGGCCAAGTCCGGCGACTGGTCGCCGCAGATGTGCGCGGTGTGGAACCATCCGCTGATCAACGCCCTGAAGTCGCACAGCCTGGCCGAGGACCACAGCACCAAGCGCGGGGCGCTGCTGAAGAACGCCCCCTCCTATATCCCGGGCAAGACCTTCGCCGTCGCCCTGACCGAGACGCTGAAACCGTCCGAGGCGACCCATCTCAGCTTCGCCCAGCTGAAGACCGCCGTCGCCGGCATCGAGAACAACGAACCCCTCAAGGCCGCCCTGCTGCCGATGCTCGACGACGCCGAGGGCAAGCTCGACGTGTTCCAGCAGAACGTCGCCACCTGGTTCGACCGGGCGATGGACCGCACCAGCGGCACCTACAAGCGCTGGGTCCATCGGTTGACCTTCTGGGCCGGCTTCGCCGTGGCGGTGGCCTTCAACGTCAATTCCCTGCAGTTGATCGACAACCTGTGGCGCGACCCGGTGGCGCGGGCCGGGCTGGTGGCCCAGGCCTCGCAATCGGCCCAGGGCGCCAAGGAGGCGCGCGACGTCGAGGCCAACCTGGCCGCGCCCGCGCCCCCGCCCGCGCCGGCGGCGGCCCCGGCCGAGGGCGACGAGGCCGCCGCTCCCGAATGCGCCTGCGACGGCGGCCAGAGCGCCGCCGACCTGGCCCAGGACCTGCCCATGCCGATCGGCTGGAGCCCGGAAGGCCTCTGCGCCCTGGTCCACGAGCCGCTGTCGTCCCTGCCCCCCAGCAAGCGGCCGCCCTCCGTCTGCAAGACGCCCTACCGCAACGGCTGGAGCGCGACGGCGAAGATCTTCCTGACCCTGCTGGGCCTGGCGATCACCGGCCTGGCGGTGTCGCTGGGCTCGCCGTTCTGGTTCGGCATCCTGCAGTCGGTGACCAACATCCGGGCGACGGGCGTCAAGCCCGACCGCGCGGATGGAACGGTGCAGCGGTAGGAAGGGCGCTACCCTTCCCACTGGCTCCACAGCGTCGTCGCCTCGGCCCTGGCCTTGACCACCGAGGCGTCCTTGACGTGGCCGTAGCCGCGGATCTCCTGCGGGATCGAGGCGATCCGCGCGGCCAGGGGCAGGCGCTCGGGCGTCAGGCCGCCCGCCAGGCGGTCCAGGGTGGTCTCGTAATCGGCGATCAGGCCGCGCTCTATGCGGCGCTCCTCGGTCTTGCCGAACACGTCCAGCGGACCGCCGCGCAGGCCCTTCAGCTTCGCCATCATCGGGAAGGCGACGTCGAGCATCCAGCCGCCGAAGGCCATCTTACGCGGCCGGCCATCCTTGTCCTTGGGGGCGAGGATCGGCGGGGCCAGCCAGACCTTGGCCTTGCCGCCCTTGAAGGTCCTGGCAAGCTCGGCCGCGAAACGGCCGTCGGTATAGAGACGGGCGACCTCGTACTCGTCCTTGTAGGCCATCAGCTTGTAGAGGTTCACCGCCGCCGCGCGGGTCAGGGGCAGGCCCTTCTCCTCGCCGCCGGCCGCGACCTCCGCCGCACGGACCTTGGCCACCTTGGCCATGTAGCGGTCGGCATAGACCTGGTTCTGATAGGCGACCAGGTCGGCCGTGCGCTTGGCGATCAGCTCGTCCAGCGGCATCGTCTCCGGGGTCGGCACGTCGGCGTCGCGCGGCCCCATTGAGGCCGGGTCGTGCGCCACGCGGCGACCGAGTTCGAAGGCGGCCAGGTTGGACTCGTAGTCGACCCCGTTCAGCTTGATGGCGCGATAGACCGCGCGGCTGGACAGCGGGATCACCCCGCGCTGCCAGGCGAAACCGACCATGATCATGTTGGCGAAGATGGCGTCGCCGAACTGGGTCTCGGCCAGGTGTTGGGCGGGGCAGGAATCGAAGCTCTTGGTCGCGCCCTTGATCCGCCGGGCCATGGCCCCGCTGTCGAAGCGGATGTCGCGGCTGGTGACGAAGTCGGCCGTGGGGGCGAAGTCGCTGTTGCCGAACGCGGCGGTGCGGTCCTTGGCGTACAGCGACAGGCCTTCCGGCGAGGCGGCCACCAGCATGTCGCAAGCGATCAGCACGTCGGCGCTGGCGGCGGGCACCCGGCCGCCGACCACCGTCTCCTCGGTCTCGCCGATCTTGACGTGGCTGAACACCGCCCCGCCCTTCTGGGCCAGGCCGGTCATGTCGACCACGCTGCCGGCCCGTCCGTCCACATGGGCGGCCATAGCCAGGATCGAGGCCACGGTGGTCACCCCGGTGCCGCCAACCCCGGTGAAGATGATCTTCCGCACGCCATGGAAGTCGTCGAACGCCGGCAGGGGCGTGGAGTCGGCGGTCAGGGCCGGCGCCGTCTTGGCCTGGGTGTTCTCCGCGCCTTCCAGGGTAATGAACGAGGGGCAGAAGCCGTCGACGCAGCTGTAGTCCTGGTTGCAGGTCGACTGGTTGATCTTGCGCTTGCGGCCGAACTCGGTGTTCAGCGGCTCCACCGACACGCAGTTGGACTTGATCGAGCAGTCGCCGCAGCCCTCGCAGACCAGCGGGTTGATGAACACCCGCTTGGTGGCCTTGGCCATGGTCCCGCGCTTGCGGCGGCGGCGCTTTTCGGTGGCGCAGGTCTGGTCGTACAGCAGCACCGTCGTGCCGGGCGTGTCGCGCAGCATCTTCTGCACGCTCATCAGTTCGGACCGCGGGAAGACATCGACGCCGGGCGCCAGGTCGGTGACGCCCTTGTAGCGCTCCAGCTCGTCGACCACGATCACCGTGCGCGCGACGCCTTCGCTGGCCAGCTGGCGGGTGATCTGGGCCGGGGTGAAGCCGCTTTCCGCGCGTTGCCCCCCCGTCATGGCCACCGCGTCGTTGAACAAGAGCTTGTAGGTGATGTTGGCGCCCGCCGCGATGGCCGCCCGGATCGCCAGCGAGCCGGAATGGTTGTAGGTGCCGTCGCCCAGGTTCTGGAACACGTGCTTTTCGGTGGTGAACGGCGCGGCGCCCACCCAGGTCAGGCCCTCGCCGCCCATGTGGGTGTTCAGGTCGGTCATCGGATCGTTGAAGCCGGCCATGTAGTGGCAGCCGATGCCGGCCAGGGCGCGGCTGCCCTCGGGCAGCTTGGTCGAGGTGTTGTGCGGGCAGCCCGAGCAGAAGAACGGCTTGCGGGCCTGGTCGGCGGCCAGGCTGACGGCGGCGACGCCGGCGGCCGAGACGCGGTTCAGATAGGCCTGGGCCCGGTCCATGTGCGGACCCGGCGGCAGGCGGTCGTAGATGGCCAGGGCGATCTCGGCCACCGACAGCGAGCCCAGCTCCGACAGCAGCGGATGGCCGTGCTCGTCCAGCTTGCCGATGATCCGGGGACGGGCGTGAGCCGGCAGGTCGTAGAGCGCCGCCCGGGCCTGGGGCTCGATCAGGCCGCGCTTGTGCTCGATCACCATCAGGGTCTCGAGGCCGGCGGCGAAGGCGCGGAGGCCCAGGGGCTCCAGCGGCCAGGGCATGCCGACCTTGTAGATCGACACGCCCAGGTCGGCGGCCTCCTCCAGGCTCATGCCCATGGCGGTGAAGGCTTCCAGCACGTCCTTGTAGGCCTGGCCCTGGCAGACGATGCCCAGGCGCGCCTTGCCGACCCGCACGTGCGAGGCGCCCAGCACCACGCGGTCGATATGGTTGGCGCGAGCAAAGGCCAGGGCGGCGGGGATCTTGTGCAGGCGCAGGCGCCGCTCCTTCTCCATCGGCTGGTCCTTCAGCCGGATGCCAAGCCCGCCGGGCGGCATGGGGAAGTCGGGAATCACCAGCCTGTGGCGGTTCAGGGAGACGTCGATGGTCACGCCCGAGTCCATGGTGTCGGCCAGGGCGATCATGCCGGTCCACAGGCCGCTGAAGCGCGACATCGAGATGCCCAGCAGGCCGTAGTCGAGCACCTCCTGCACGTCGGCCGGCGACAGCACCGGCATCTCGAAGTCCTGGAAGGCGAACTCAGACTGCGACGGCAGGGTCGAGCTCTTGCAGGCGTGGTCGTCGCCGGCCACGGCCAGCACGCCGCCGGTCGGGAAGCTGCCGGCGAAATTGGCGTGCTTGAAGACATCGCCAGTGCGATCCACGCCCGGCGCCTTGCCGTACCACATGCCGAAGACGCCGTCGTGAGTCGCGCCCGGGAACAGGTTGGCCTGCTGGCTGCCCCAGACGGCGGTGGCGGCGAGATCCTCGTTCAGGCCTTCCTTGAAGACCACGTCATGGGCGGTGAGCAGCTTGGACACGCGGGCCGCCTGCTGGTCCAGCCCGCCCAGGGGCGAGCCGCGATAGCCGGAAAGGAAGCCCGCGGTATTGAGCCCGGCCCGGGTGTCCAGGCGCTTTCGGTCGAGGAGGACTCGGATCAGCGCCTGCACGCCGGTGATGAACGCGCGACCATCTTCGAGCAGATATTTGTCGTCGAGCGTGACTTCCGAGTGCCGCATAGCAAAAAAATTCCTCCCGGGTCTTCTCGCCCGCTCAGCAATATCTTATAGAAACGGGGAAATTGTTTGCCCAAGGTGTGCCCGTCCCAAGGCCGCTTTGCGCAAGATCAACGCGTCAATCACCCTCTGGGGGGAGGAATTCTTGTCCGAACAACTCGACGCCGTGGATGCCAAGATCCTGGATCTCATCCAGCACGACGCCGGACTGTCCGTCGCCGAGATCGCCGAGCGAGTCGGCCTGTCGTCCAGCCCGTGCTGGCGGCGGATCAAGCGGCTGGAGGACGCGGGCGTCATCCAGCGCCGCGTGACTATCCTGGATCGCGAAAAGCTGGGCCTGGGCTTCGAGGTCTATTGCACCGCCAAGCTGTCGCTGCCGACCAAGGAAAACCTCGAGGTCTTCGAGCAAGCGGTGGCCAAGTGGGCCGAGGTCGTGCAGTGCGCCACGGTGACCGGCGCGGCCGACTACGAGCTGCGAATCGTCACCCGCGACATGCGCGCCTTCGACGAGTTCCTGCGCGACAAGCTGCTGTCGCTGGGCCTGGTCAGCAATATCGAGAGCCGGATCGTCATCCGCGGCGTCAAGAACTCCACGGCCGTACCGCTCGGCCTGGTCAGCCCGTATGTGAGCCCGCTGGGCTGAAGCCAACTCGCGGCGGGCGATCGAAGCTGGTATGCTAAGCCAGTCGATATCGGAGCCCGCCGTGGACGTTGCCCTGTCCCCCGACCTCGAACGCCAGCTCGCCGAAACGCTGAAGGCTGGACGTTATACTTCCGCCAGCGAGGTCATCAGCGAAGGCCTACGCCTGCTGTTCGCCGCCAATCTGACGCGCGCTGAGCAATTGGCCAGGCTTCGTGAGGACATTCAGATTGGCCTGGATCAGTTGGACCGAGGCGAAAGCGTCGATGGCGAAACGGCCTTGAGGGAGGTGAACGCTCGGCTTGCTCGACGGTGAATCCGTATCGACTGGCCAATGCCGCGCTGCAGGATGTGTTCGATATTGTCGACTACATCGCTGTCGATAATCTCCACGCCGCCGAAAACATCAGAGATCTCCTCTTCGCGACCTTTGATCGCCTGGCTGAGCGTCCGGAAATGGGCCATCTGCGTCGAGACCTGACGGACCAGCCCTTGAGATTTTGGACGGTCGCCCGAAGATACGTCATCGCCTACCGATCCGACCGCGATATCCTGGAGATCGCCCGCGTCTTCGGTCCGGGTAGAGACATCGCCGCGCTTTTGCGCTGAGCCTTCACCCCCGATTTCTTCTAGAATCCCTTCGCCTCCCCCGTCACAATCCCCGCTCCAGCGTCCCGGAGCCCTTCCCCCATGATCGACCTCGTCATCGACCAGCGCCGCAAGGATCTCGGCGGCTTCGAGGTGGGGCGGGTGCTGCCGTTCCACAGCCGGCGGATGGTGGGGCCCTTCACCTTCTTCGACCACATGGGCCCCGTGGACTTCGAGCCCGGCTTCCCGCGCAGCGTCGACGTGCGCCCGCACCCGCACATCGGCCTGTCGACCCTGACCTACCTGTTCGAGGGCGAGATCACCCACCGCGACAGCGTCGGCTCGCAGGTCGACATCCGGCCGGGCGAGGTCAACTGGATGACCGCCGGCAGCGGCATCACCCACTCCGAGCGCTTCGAGCACCTGCGCGAGCATGGCGGCGCCATGCACGGCATCCAGGCCTGGGTGGCCCTGCCCGACGGCCAGGAGGAGGTCGCCCCGGCCTTCTCGCACCACCCGCGCGACGAGATGCCGGTCTACGAGGCCAACGGGCTGAAGGCCGCCCTGGTGGCGGGCAAGGCGTTCGGCGCCGAGGCCAAGGTGCCGGTGTTTTCGCCGCTGTTCTATGTGCACTGGGAGCTGGCCGCCGGCGCCAAGGCCGGCCTGCCGGCCGAATATCCCGAGCGCGCCGCCTATGTCGCGGTCGGCAAGGTGGAGGCGGCCGGCCAGGTGCTGCACGCGGGCCAGATGGCGGTGTTCAAGCCCGGCGAGACGATCACCTTCGAGGCCCTGGAGCCCTCCACCGTCATGCTGCTGGGCGGCGAGCCGGTCGGGCCGCGCTTCATCGAGTGGAACTTCGTCCACTCGTCCAAGGAGCGGATCGAGCAGGCCAAGGCCGACTGGAAGGCCCAGCGCATGAAGCTGCCCGACCTGGACGACCAGGAATTCACCCCCCTGCCCGAGCCGCCGCCGCCGATGTCGTGAGACCGGCCGGGGACAGGCGCATGCGCCTGTCCCGATCAGAGAAACGGCCCCGGCAGCCTGAGCGGTCCCGGCCCGACCTCGTCGTCGGCCTCGCCCACGGCTTCGTAGTGCGCGGCCAGCTTGGCGCAAGCGCCCAGGAACAGGCTCTCGACGAAGGCGGCTTCGCGACCGGTCAGGCGGACGATCTCGGCCAGGGCGTGGCCGCGCCCGGCCGCCATGTCCATCACCGCGACTTCCCGGACCGATAGCGCCGCGCGGGCCCGCGTCAGCCGCTCCACCGCGTCCAGCCGCTGGAAGCCGTCGTCGCTGGCCAGGACCTTGCGATAGTCGCGGCCGTACAGGGCGGCGGCCTGGGCCTCGGCGAACCCGATGTCGGGGCCGAGGTCTTCGATGGGGGCGATGGGAAAGGGTTCGGCGGTCACGGGCGGATTTTAGGGCATCCGGCCCGAGATGGGGATATGCCCTTGTGCGTGCGCCCCAGCAGACGCAGTGCGCGATTTGGGGACACGCACAAGTGCATGTCCCGTTGCGCTGTTCCGCCCCAAGCGCTCATAACGTCATCATGACCGACACCGCCCTCGAAACCTTCGTCCGCGGCCTGCCCAAGGCCGAGCTGCACATGCACATCGAGGGCAGCCTCGAGCCCGAGCTGATGTTCGAGCTGGCCGCGCGCAACGGGGTGACCCTGCCCTACAAGTCCGTGGACGAGATCCGCGCCGCCTACGCCTTCTCCAACCTGCAGGACTTCCTGGACATCTATTACCAGGGCGCGGGCGTGCTCTTGACCAAGGCCGACTTCAGGGACCTGGCCCTGGCCTATTTCCGTCGCCTGAAGGCCGACGGTGGGACCCATGCCGAGATCTTCTTCGATCCCCAGACCCACACCGACCGCGGCGTGGCCTTCGAGACGGTGATCGACGGCCTGGTCGAGGGCATGGAAGAGGCCGAGCGCGAGCTGGGCGTCACCTCCAAGCTGATCCTCTGCTTCCTGCGCCACCTGGACGAGGCCTCGGCCTTCGCCACCTTGGAGCAGGCCAAGCCGCATCTGTCCAAGATCGCTGGGGTCGGGCTGGACTCCTCGGAGGTCGGCCATCCGCCCGCCAAGTTCGCCCGCGTGATGCAGGCGGCCCGCGACCTGGAGCTGAAGGTCGTGGCCCACGCCGGCGAGGAGGGCCCGCCGGCCTATGTCTGGGAGGCGGTGGACATCCTCGACGTCGACCGGATCGACCACGGCAACCGCGCCCTGGAGGACGACTGCCTGACCGCCCGCCTGGTGCAGGACGGCACGACCCTGACCGTCTGCCCGCTGTCGAACCTGAAGCTGTGCGGGGTTTCGGACCTGAAGGACCATCCGCTGAAGCGCATGCTGAAGCTGGGCCTGAAGGCCACGGTCAATTCCGACGACCCGGCCTATTTCGGCGGCTACCTGCTGGAGAACTACGTCCAGACGGCGCAGGCGGTGGGTCTGACGCGGGACGAACTGGTGACCTTGGCCAAGAACAGCTTTTCGGGATCGTTCCTGGACGAGGCCGAGAAGGCCGAACGGGTGGCGGCGATCGACGCCTACGTGGCGACGCACTGACCGTACTTGAACCCTCTCCCATAGGGAGAGGGAGGGGCCCATCGCATCGCGATGGGAGGGTGAGGGGCTTGGATGCCCGACGACGTGCCGGCAGGGCGCTGAGTGAAATCGGTGAGGGTGTAACCCCTCATCCTCCCACGCTTCGCGCGGGCCCCTCCTTCTCCCTCTGGGAGAAGGTGACTACAGCGCGTTCCTCACCGCTTCGGCCAGTTCGTCCAGCTCGGCGATGCCCAGGTCGGCGTGGAATGGCAGGCTCAGAACCGACTTGGCCAGGCGGTCGGCCACCGGGGTCTGGTCGCGGATGACGATCCCGGGCCCGACCGGGTTGGTCGCGTAGCCCATCTCCGCCAGCCGGGCGGCGACGATCGGGGCGGTTCCTTCCGGCAGGCTGACGACCCAGGCGTCCGACACCCAGCTCATCCCCCAGCCCGGCTGGAAGCCGATCCGGGCGCCCAGCAGCAGCATGCGCAGGCGCTGGGCGGCGGTGGCCAGGCGCAGGCGCTGGCTCGACCAGCCCTCGAGTCCAGCGTCGCCCGCGAAGGCCGGGGCGTCGAGCCGGGCGATGAAGTCGGCGTTCTGGCTGGCCATGAATACGCCGCGCCCGCCGGGCAGGCCGACGATGACGGGGACCGGCGCCTCCATGATCACGTCGAAGCCGTCGGTGGCGTCGACCACGATCGGCAGGCCGGTCTCGCGCTGGAAGGCGGCCCAGGCGGCCATGTCCGGGGCGCGGCCGAAGGCGCAGGTGGGGACGATGGCCTCGATCGGCGGCGGAGCCTCGCCGAGGCGCTCGCGCAGGTGGGCCGGATCGAACATCCAGCTGCAGGGATCCACGTCGACCAGCCAGGGCCGCAAGCCCGCGCCGGCGACGGCTTCCAGGGTGGCGCCCGAGGCCAGGGCGGGAACGATGCAGACGCCGCCGCGGCGAACGCCCGAGGCGACCAGGGCGGCGGTCAGGGCGGCGACGCGGGTCGAGACGGCGCGGACGGCGGTGGGACGGTCGAACCGCTCGGCCAGCTTGGCGTCGAGCCCGGGGGTCAGTCCCTGTCGAAGCACCTTCTCCACGGCCGCGAAATCCTGAGGGACGCCGGCGGCGGCGAGGGCCGCCTCGGCCCGAGCCTGTTTGCGGACTTCCGGCGACACTTGGGGGAGGGCTTGCATCTAACGGCGCTTCCGAACGATCCGGCTCCGTCACACGACGGCGCCGTTATGGTTAAGAGACCGTATCGAGTGACTCGGGGGGACCGGATGCGGCGCGCCGTCGCGGCAGAAATGTGGCGGGAATCTTCGACCTAGGCAGAAGCCGTCCATCCATCGCGCAGGTCGCGCTTCAGCACCTTGCCGATATGGCTGCGGGGCAGGGATTCCACCAGTTTCAGGTCGACCAGCCGCTGGATCTTACCCAGGCGAGCATTGGTCCAGGACCTCAACCCGTCCGCGTCAATTCGCGCATCAGGCTTGAGCGCCACGAAGGCCACCGGCGATTCGCCCCAGGCGTCGGACGGCACGCCAACCACCGCCGCCTCGATCACCTCGGGGTGCTGGACGATCTGCGCCTCGATGTCGCTGGGATAGATGTTGAAGCCGCCGCTGATGATCATGTCCTTCTTACGGTCCATCAGGGTGAGGAAGCCGTCCTCGTCGAACCGGCCGACATCGCCGGTGCGGATGAAGCCCAGGCCCTCCGGCGAGATCCAGGTCGCCTCGGCGGTCTTGCCGGGCTGGCCGTGATAGCCGTTCATCATGCCCGCCGACCGGCCGACGATCTCGCCGACCACGCCCGCGCCCACCTCGACCCCCTCCTCGTCGATCAGCCGGATATCGTGGCCGGGCGCGGGGCGGCCCACCGTGTGCAGCTTGTCCGGATGCTCGTGGGCCATCAGGATGCAGGTTCCCCCGCCCTCGGTCATGCCGAAGTACTCGACCAGGCCGCCGGGCCAGCGCTTTAGCACCTCGGCCTTCAGCTCGGCCGCGAACGGGGCGCTGGTGCAGAACTTCAGCGCCGTCGACGACAGGTCGAACTCGCCGAAATCGGGCCGATCCATCAGCCGGCGATACTGCACCGGCACCAGCATCGTGTGGGTCATGCGATATCGCTGGGCCAGTTCGAGATAGCGACCGGCGTCGAACTTCTTCATCAGCACCACCGTCCCGCCGCCCGCCAGGGTGGGGAAGAAGCAGACCAGGGTGGTGTTGGAATAGAGCGGGGTCGACAGCAGGGTCACCGCCTCGGGCCCATAGCCCACAGCGTCGCCGCGGAACACGTGCTTCCAGCGCATGCCGTGCGACTGGACGATGCCCTTAGGCGCGCCGGTGGTGCCGCTGGAATAGATGATGTTGAACGGGTCTTCCGGGGCGATCGCCACGGGGGCCGGGACCGCGCCGGCCGGGGCCAGCCAGGCCTCGAAAGCCTCGGCGAAGTCGGCGCCGTCAAGGGCGACGACGCGCGCCGCGAGAGGGGCGGCCGCCTGGACCTCCGCCACACCGGCGTCCAGGAAGACCAGCCGCGCGCCACAGTCGGCGACCATGCCGGCGATGGCCTCGGGGGTCGAGGACGGGGCCAGGGGCGCGACCGCGATGCCGGCCCGCAGGGCGCCCAGGAACAGGGCCGCGTAGGGGATCGACGACAGGGCGCAGACGGCGACGGCCTCGCCCTGCCTGATCCCGTCGCGCTGCAGGGCGGCGGCGACCCGGTCGGCCAGGGCGTCGAACTGGGCGTAGGTCACCGCCTCGCCGGTTTCCAGGATCACGGCCGGATGATCGGGAGCCTCAATCGCCCGCTGTCGCAGGATGTCGCCCATCACGCCGTAGTCGGCGGTCATCATGTCGGCGATGGTGGTCATGGTCGTCTCATCCCAAAGCAGCTGAAGCGCCGCGTCCCCCCTCCGGCCCTTCGGGCCACCTCCCCCAGAGGGGGAGGATCCAGGCCAGCGCCGAGCAGATGCTCCCCCTCTGGGGGAGCTGTCGGCGAAGCCGACTGAGGGGGCTCCCTCCGCCGTCTCAAGCGTCCCTGAACCCCTTGCCCTCGGCGACCAGCCGCTCCAGCAGGGCCGACGGCTTGAAGTCGTCGCCGTATTTGTCCTGGAACGCCTTCATTGAGGCCAGCACCTTGTCCAGGCCCACCAGCTCGCCCCAGAACATCGGCCCCCCCGTATAGACCGGCCAGCCATAGCCGTTGATCCACACCGTATCGATGTCGGACGCCCGGATGGCCTTGCCCTCCTCCAGGATTCTGGCCCCCTCGTTGACCATCGGATAGAGGCACCGCTCCAGGATCTCCTGGTCGCTGATCTCGCGCCGCTGGATCTGGCGCTTCTCGGCGAAGTCGAGGATCACCTGCTCGACCACCGGCGAGGGCTTGGCGACGCGGTTCTCGTCGTAGTCGTAGAAGCCCTTGCCGTTCTTCTGGCCGCGGCGGTCCATCTCGCACAGCACCTCGCGGATGGTGGACGAGCTGGTCTTGGCCGGGTCCCAGCCGATGTCGAGGCCGGCCAGGTCGCTCATCGCGAACGGCCCCATCGGCAGGCCGAAGTCGTAGAGCACGCGGTCGACGTCCCAGGGCATGGCCCCTTCCAGGATCAGGCTGGTGGCCTCGCGCTGGCGCTGGGCCAGCATGCGGTTGCCCACGAAGCCGTGGCAGTTGCCCACCAGCACCGCGACCTTGCCGATCTTCTTGCCGATCTGCATCGAGGTGGCGATCACCGACTTGTCGGTCTTCTCGCCGCGCACGATCTCCAGCAGCCGCATGACATTGGCCGGCGAGAAGAAGTGCAGCCCGATCACGCTCTCGGGCCGGGAGGTCGCAGCCGCGATCACGTCGATGTCGAGATAGGAGGTGTTGGAGGCCAGGATCGCGCCGGGCTTGGCGATCTTGTCCAGCTTGCCGAACACCTCCTGCTTGATCTCCATCAGCTCGAAGACCGCCTCGACGATCAGGTCGCAGTCGGCCAGGTCCTCGAGGTTCATGGACGGGGTCAGCAGCGCCATGCGCCTTTCGACGTCGTCCTGGGTCAGCCGGCCCTTCCTGGCGGTGTTCTCGTAGTTCTTGCGGATCACCCCGACCCCGCGCTCCAGGTTCTCCGCCTTGGCCTCGATGATCGTCACCGGGATGCCGGCGTTGAGGAAGTTCATCGAGATGCCGCCGCCCATGGTGCCGGCCCCGATGACGCCCACCTTCCTGACCGGGAGGATCGGGGTGTCGTCCGGCACGTCGGGGATCTTGGCGGCCTGGCGCTCGGCGAAGAACGCATGGCGCTGGGCGGCCGACTGGCTGCCGGTCATCAGCTCCATGAACAGCTTGCGCTCGACCTTCAGGCCCTCGTCGAACGGCAGGTTCACCGCCGCTTCGATGCACTGGATGTTGTACTCGGGGGCCTTGAAGCCGCGGAACTTGCGGGCGTTGGCCTTGCGGAATTCGCTGAAGATCTCGGGCTTGCCGCGCGCCGCCTCGACCTTGGCGTTCTGGTCGCGGATGCGGGTCAGGGGCTTGTCCTCGGCCAGCACCACGCGGGCGAAGGCGATGGCCCCGTCGCGCAGGGCGCCCTCTTCGACGAGGCTGTCGAACAGGCCCATGGCCAGGGCGGCCTTGGCCGGCACGTGCTGGCCGGTAGTGACCATCTCCAGCGCCTTCTCGACGCCGACGACGCGCGGCAGGCGCTGGGTGCCGCCGGCCCCGGGCAGGAGGCCGATGTTCACCTCCGGCAGGCCCGCCTTGGCCGACGGGACAGCGACGCGGTAGTGCGCCACCAGCGCCACCTCCAGCCCCCCGCCCAGCACCGTGCCGTGGATCGCGGCGACGACGGGCTTGGGCGCGTTCTCGATGACCTCCTGCACCTCCTGCAGCGAGGGACCGGTCATGGCCTTGCCGAACTCGGTGATGTCGGCGCCGGCGATGAAAGTCTTGCCCTCGCAGATCAGCACGATCGCCTTGACCGCCGGGTCGGCGATCGCCTGCTCGAACGCGCCCTTCAGCCCCTCGCGCACGGCCGCCGACAGGGCGTTCACTGGCGGCGAGTTGAGCGTGACGACCCCGATGTCGCCTTCGACGGTCAGATCCGTGACGTTGTTGATCGCGGCCATGGCGTGCTTCACCCCTGAGATTGGCGTTCTTGAGTTTGAACGGTTGTTTGAAGCAACCCTGCACGACCCGCCGCCGAAGTCCAGGGGGCCGTCGCCTCGCCGGACATTTGGGCGGCGCCCCGGCGTCGCCAGGCGCCTTGGAAGCGCCCGCATGGCAAGCCTCGAAGGACGCGCGATGCTCTAGGAGCTGGGACCGTTAGGCGTTAGGCGTTAGGCGTCACGGCCGCGCCCTCGCCCTTCGACAGGCTCAGGATGAGGGCTACTGGTAAGGCGATTGAGTAGAATTCCTCATCCTGAGCTCGTCGAAGGACAAGGAATTCGGCCCAAGACCGTCAACTGTCCCCAGATCCTAGGCGTTGCTCTCCGTCAGCGCCGCATAGACCAGCGTCCGCAGCTCGCGCCGGATCGGATAGGTCGAGGACGGGATCAGCTGGGTCATGAACACCACCGCCAGGTCTTCGACGGGGTCGATCCAGAAGGCGGTCGAGGCCATGCCGCCCCAGAAATATTCGCCCAGCGAGCCCAGGTTCCGGGTCCGCGCCTGGTCCACGGTCATGGCGAAGCCCAGGCCGAAGCCCAGGCCCTCGAACACCGTCTCGCTGAACAGCGACCTGGACATCTCCGTCAGTTCCCGCCCGCCTGGCAGGTGGTTCATGGTCATCAGCTTCAGGGTCTTGGGGCTGACGATCCGCGCGCCGTCCAGCTCGCCGCCGTTCAGCAGCATGCGGCAGAACCGCATATAGTCGTCGGCGGTCGAGACCAGGCCGCCGCCGCCGGACTTGACCAGCGGGTCGGACAGGTAGCGGCTGGTGGTCGGATCGTCCTGCAGCACCACCTGACCCTTCGGATTGAGGGTGTAGCAGGCCGTGAAGCGATGGCGCTGGCTTTCGGGCACGAAGAAGCCGGTGTCGACCATCTTCAGCGGGTCGAAGATCCGTTCCTTCAGGAACACGTCGAACGGCTGGCCGGAGATCACCTGGACCAGGTAGCCGAGCACGTCGGTGGCCACCGAATAGTTCCAGGCCTCGCCCGGCGAGAACTCCAGCGGCACGGTCCCCAGGGTCTCGACGAACGCCTCCAACCCGCCTTCGCTGTCCACCCCGTCCAGCTTCAGCTTGCGATAGGCGGCGTCGACGTTGGAACGCTGCTGGAAGCCATAGGTCAGGCCGGCGGTGTGGCGCAGCAGGTCCAGGACCCGCATCGGCTGGTCGACTGGCCGGGTCAGGAAGGCGCCCGCTACGCCGGCCTGGAACACGCCCAGCGTCTTCCACGACGGGATGAACCGGTGCACCGGATCGTCCAGCGCGACCTTGCCCTCCTCGACCAGCATCATGAAGGCGATCGAGGTGATCGGCTTGGTCATCGAATAGATGCGGAACAGGCTGTCGGCCTGCAGCGGCAGCCCGCGTTCCCTGTCCGCCGCGCCCAGGATCGTCGTGTGCGCCAGCTGGCCGCGACGCCACACCTGGACCAGGGCGCAGGGCAGTTTTCCGGGTGCGACATAGCGCGCCTGGATGAAAGCGTCGATGCGCTTCAATCTGTCCGACGACAGACCCACGGCTTCGGGTGTGCTCAAGCGTTAGTCCTCCTGCGCCGCTCGGGAGGAGTCGGCGTCGTGTTCTTGGCGCGGATCGAAGAGGCGGTACGTCGCAACCCGTCCTTTACCTGATCATGCGCATATCGATTGAAAACTAGGGAACGGCGATGGGCAAGCCTTTGCGCGACAAGCCGTTCGGAGGCCCCATGGCGTCCGGCATAGAACAGGCCGCCGCCGACTGGTTCTTCGAAAGCAGCCTCGACATGTTCGTGGTGCTGGAGGACGACGCGATCCTCCGCGTCAATCCAGCCTGGACCCGGCTCACCGGCTGGGCGCCCGAGGACACCCTGGGCCGACCCATACGCGACTTCTTCCACCTGCATGACACCGACACCCTCCGCGGCGTCGGCGCGACCCTGCGCGAGCAGGGCGAGGCCCGCTCGGAGCATCGCCTGGCCCGCAAGGGCGGAGGCTGGCTGTGGGTCCGCTCGCAATCCAAGCTGCTGCCCGAGGCGTTCGGGCGCGACGCCCTGGTGATCGTGTTCCAGGACTTCACCGAGGACCGCGCCCGGCGGATCGAGCGCCAGCAGTCGGAGCGCGCCAACGAGCTGCTGCGCAACGCCGCCGGCGTCTATGTCTGGCGGTTCGACCCGCGCAAGGGGGTCTACGTCTTCGAGCAGGACGTCCCCACCCTGTCCTCGCCCCAAGGCGGCGTGCGGACCATGACCATGGGCGAGATGACCGCCTCGGTCCACGCCGACGACCGGCAGATGGTGTGGGAAGCGTTCAGCCAGACCCTGGCGACCGGCGACCACCACCTGCTGACCTACCGGTATTTCGACCCGGCCCGCCAGACCTGGATATGGATGCGGTCCGCCTGGCGGGGCGCACGGGGCTCCAGCACCAAGAGCTGGGACGTGATCGGCATCAGCCAGGACGTCACCGAACTGGTCGCCACCCGCGACGCCGCCCTGGGAGCGGCCGAGGCCAAGTCCCAGTTCCTGGCCAATATGAGCCACGAGATCCGCACCCCGATGAACGGGGTGCTGGGCGTCCTCCACCTGCTCAAGCGTGAGGCCCTTTCAGCCGACGGCCGCCAGTTGCTGACCGAGGCGCTGGACTGCGGGGCCATGCTGTCGGAGTTGCTCAACGACATCATCGACTTCTCCAAGGTCGAGGCCGGCAAGCTGGAAATGCACGCCGAGCCGATCGATCCGGCCGCCGTCCTGCGCAGCGTCGCCGACCTGTTGCGCCCCCAGGCCACGCAGAAGGGCCTGACCCTGACGGTCTCGGTCGATCCCGGCATCGGCTGGATCGGCGCGGACCCTCTGCGGCTGCGCCAGGGGCTGTTCAACCTGCTGGGCAACGCCGTGAAATTCACTTTGGAAGGCGGCGTCCAGGCGCGCCTGACCACCGCGGGCCGGCCGGGCGAACGGCGCCTGCGATTCGAGATTCAGGACACCGGCGTCGGCATCGACCAGGCCACGGCCGACAGCCTGTTCCAGCGCTTCAGCCAGGCCGACGGCTCGACCACGCGCCGGTTCGGCGGGGCCGGCCTGGGGCTGGCCATCACCCGGCGCCTGGCGATCCTGATGGGCGGCGACATCGGCTTCTCCAGCCCGCCCGAAGGCGGCTCGCTGTTCTGGCTGGAGATCGCGGCCCCGCCCGCTTCCGAGGCCGCCGCACCCGCCGCCGCCCCCGACACCGCCCTGCTGGCCGGGACCCGCGTGCTGGTCGTCGAGGACAACGCCACCAACCGCCTGATCGCCAGCCGGCTGCTGCAGGCCATGGGCGCCGAGGTCGAGACCGCCGACGACGGCGTCCAGGGGGTCGAGGCCGTCGAGCGCGACGGCCGGGGATTCGACCTGGTCTTCATGGACATCCAGATGCCCGGCCTGGACGGCGTCGAGGCCACCCGGCGCATTCGCGGCCTGGGCGGCGAAGCGGCCGCGACCCCGATCATCGCCATGACCGCCAACGCCCTGGCCCACCAGCGGGCGTCCTATATCGCCGCCGGCATGACCGGCGCGGTGGCCAAGCCGTTGTCGCCCGCCGCCCTGGTCCAGGCCATCGCGGCCGTGCTGGACCCGCCGCCGGACACGGCCTCCGAGCCCGCCTCCCAGGCGTCCTAGCCTTTCGAACCCCATCGCCGCCGCAATCGTGCAACACGGCTGCAAGATTCCGGGTCCACGAAGGCCGCGTGGAAGCCAGTCGCGCCTTGTGGCGAAGATCGGGCTTCCTAAATCTGGACCCACGGGTCCAAAACGAGACCGCGAGCCGGCGACGAGGGGCGACAGATGGACGACGGCCGGATCGCCAGCCCCGCCACCGAGCGGTACGCGAAGAAGAAGGAGGCGATCCTCGCCGCGGCCACGGCGATCCTGAACCGCCAAGGCGTCAAGGGCATGACCCTGTCCGACGTCGCCGCCAAGGTCGGGCTGATCACCACTAGCGTCACCTACTATTACCGCAAGAAGGACGACCTGGCCGCCGCCTGCTTCATGCGCGGCCTGGAGCGCTTCGACGCCCTGGTCGGTGAGGCGGCCAGGGCCCCGGACGCGCCCAGCCGCCTGCTGGCCCTCCTGGACCTCTATCTCGACCTGAACCGCCGGGTGCGCCTGGGCGAGGCCGCGCCCCTGACCAGCTTCACCGAGATGCGCGCCCTGAAGGAACCCCTGCGCGGCTCGGTGCAGGGCGCGTTCAACGACCTGTTCCGGCGGGTGCGCGGCTTCTTCGAAGGCCCGCAGTTCGACTGCCTGGACAAGCGCGACCGCAACGCCCGCACCCACCTCCTGCTGGAGCAGCTGTTCTGGTCGGGCTCGTGGCTGCGCCGCTACGATGTCGAGGACTACGGCCGCGTGCGCGACAAGATGTACGACATCCTGGTCCACGGCCTGGCGCCGAAAGGCGCCGGCGGTCCCGCCGCCTGGGCGCCCCAGCCCCTGCCCGACCCGACTCCGCGGTCGCCCGAGGGCCAGGAATGGCGCGAGACCTTCCTGGTCGCCGCCACCCGGCTGATCAACCAGCGCGGCTATCGCGGGGCCTCGGTCGAGGACATCTCGGCCCAGCTGAACGTCACCAAGGGCTCGTTCTACCACCACCACGAGGACAAGGACGCCCTGGTGGTCGAGTGCTTCGAGCGCACCTTCGCCGTCACCCGCAAGGCCCAGGCCGATGCTCGCGCCCTGGACGCCGACGGCTGGACCCAGCTGTCCTCGGCGACGGCCGCCCTGGTCGCCTACCAGCTGTCGGAACACGGTCCGCTGCTGCGCGCCTCGTCGATGGGCGCCCTGCCCATCGAGATCCGCCACGAGATGGTGCAGGGCTACAACCGCGGCTCCGAGCGTTTCGCGGCGATCATCTCCGACGGTGTCGCCGAAGGCTCGGTGCGGGCGGTGGACCCGATGATCGCGGCCCACATGATCAACTCGATGCTCAACGCCGCCGCCTCGCTGGGGATCTGGGTTCCAGGCCTCGAGCGCGACGAGGCGGCTCAGCTGTTCGCCCGGCCGCTGCTGACGGGGTTGCTTTCGCGGTAGCGCCTTCCCTGCCCCCTCCCCCGGGGAAGACGGTCGCAAGCGCCCCCACAGGGAAAGGCGGACAGGGCATTACGATACCTTAAGGTGACCCCCATCGCGCCGCCCCCTAGCCTGGCCAAGGTCTCGCTTGGAGACCCGCCGAGATCCTTCATGTTCGATCGCCGCAACCTTCTGCTGGCCGGCGCCGGCCTGGCCCTGTCCCCCGGCGCGGCTCTCGCCGCCGCCAAACCCCTCGGTCGCGACAACCTGATCGTCGACGCTTTCGTCAAGGCGCAGGGTTTCAACGGCGTGGTCATGCTGGGCAAGGCCGGCAAGCCGACCTACGCCCGCGCCTTCGGCCTGGCCGACATCGAGGCCGCCAGGCCGTCGACCATCGAGACGGTCTACGGCATCGCCTCGATCTCCAAATGGCTGACCGCCGTTACGGTCATGAAATTGGCCGAGGCCGGCAAGCTGTCGCTGGATGCGCCGATCACGACCTATTTGAGCGACTACCGCGCCGACACGGGCGCCAAGGTCACGCTGCGTCGGCTGCTGTCCAATTCGAGCGGCGTGCCCAATGGCTTCATCGCCGCCGCCAAGAGCGACCCGGGCGTACTGACCCGTGATCTGCCGGCCGCGGAGGCGGTCAGGCGATATTGCCAGGGCGACCTGGCGTTCGAGCCCGGCGCCCGTTTCGACTACGCGATGACCAACTGGATCATGGTGGTGGCGACGATCGAGGCGGTGACCGGCCGGCCCTACCAGGACGCCATGCGGATGATCACCCTGGAGCCGCTGGGCCTGAAGGCCACCGACGCCAGCGAGGCGACGGCGACCTCGCCCCATCTGGCCGCCGGCTACGCCAGCGTCGCGCCGCCCGCCCGACGCCCCAATATGCGCCTGTCGTTCACCAACGCCGGCGGCGGCTACTTCAGCACGGCCTCCGACCTGCTGAAGGCCGCGCACGACATCTTCGACACCGGCTTCCTGGCCCCGGCCTCGCAAACGGCGCTGCGAACCATCGAGGTCGCCAGCGACAGCTACGCCCTGGGCGGTCGGATCCGCACCCTGTGGGTGGACGGCAAGCCCTATCCGGCCGGCTGGGAGACAGGCAACACCGCCGGCTACCGCTCGGTGCTGGGCCACCGATTCGACACCCGGACCAGCGTGGTGATCCTCAACAACACCAGCCTGTCGCAGAAGGCGCTGGATTTGTTCGCCGACCAACTGTTCGGCGCGGTCACGCCGGCCTAGGCCCGTTCCCGGACTCGCGAGAACACGTTATCCTGTCCAGGCAATCAGGGGTGATCTGTTGATCCGCGCCAAGCTTGTCATCCTGTCCCTGGCGGTCGCCGGCCTGGTCGCGTGCCAGCGGACGCCCGATCCGCCGCCGTCCATCGTCCCGCCGCCGGGCCTGGGCGACCGGGTGCGGGTGTTGAGCGCCGACGCCATGGTGATCGACGGCAAGCACGTGCGGCTGGCCAACGCCTATGCGCCGCAGGGCATACCCGACGCCCGCTGCTGGGCCGAGGCCACGGCGGCCCAGGCCACCCTGGCCTGGGTGCGGACCAAGATCAAAGACGCCCGCGACATCGCCATCGAACCGGCGACGGGCTTCGACGAGTTCCATCGCCAGCTGGCGGTCGTCAAGCTGGACGGGGTCGACCTGGGCCAGGAGATGTACGAGGCCGGCCTGGCGGCGCGGCGCACCGACGGCCCGAACGGCCGCTTCGCCTGGTGCGAGCCGATCAGCGCCAAGGCCGCCGGCGCGCCGACCGTGGATTCGCTGCTGGATTAGAGACCGCGTCCTCTATCGGATCGCCGAGGGGCCAAGGAAATCAAAGTCCTATCGTGCTGTCATCCCGGACAAGCGCGTAGCGCGCCGATCCGGGACCGACGCCTGAACTCGGCGCTTTCGGCGGTCCCGGATCCGCGCCCGGCTCTCGCCGGGCTTGTCCGGGATGACAACCCTTCTGGGGCCCCTGGTTGTGTCCAACCCCTACAGTCGATCCACCGGCGACAGCGTCGCCCCGTTCGCCTCGCGCGGGGTGGTCATGCGCGACAGCTTGGGAGTCAGCCAGCCCTCGAGGTCGTCGACGATCTCGTAGACCACCGGCACCAGCACCAGGGACAGCACGGTCGAGGTGATCAGGCCGCCGATCACCGCCACGGCCATCGGCTGGCGGAACTCCGAACCAGTGCCGATGCCCAGGGCGGTGGGCAGCATGCCGGCCATCATCGCCAGGGTGGTCATGATGATCGGCCGGGCCCGCTCGTGACAGGCGTCGAGGATGGCGTCGCGCTGGCTCATGCCGGCCCGCTCCTGCTCGATGGCGTACTCGACCAGCAGGATCGAGTTCTTGGCCGCCAGGCCCATCAGCATCAGGAAGCCGATCAGCGAGGGCATCGACAGCGACTGGCCGGTGACCAGCAGGGCGAAGAACGCCCCGCCGATCGCCAGCGGCAGGGCCGACAGGATAGTGATCGGCTTGAAGAAGCTGCGGAACAGCAGCACCAGCACGCCGAACACCAGGCCCACCGCCGAGAGCAGGGCGATGGCGAAGCCGGTGAACAGCTCGACGAACGCCTCCTGGTCGCCGGCCGTGGCCGGGCCGACGCTGGGCGGCAGGTTCTTCATGGTCGGCAGCTTGCCCACGTCGCCCATGGCCTGGCCCAGCTGTGCGCCGTTGGCCAGGTCGGCCTCGATGGTCACCTGCCGCTTGCGGGCGAAGCGGTCGATCTTGGCCGGGCCGGCCTGGAACGACAGGTCGGCCACGGTGTCCAGCCGGGTGGTGCCGCCGCTGGCCGTGGGGATGCGCAGGGCGCCCAGGGCGTCGAGGTCGGCGCGGGTCTCGGCCGGCAGGCGCACGCGGATCGGGATCCGCCGCTCGCCCTGGGTCATCTTGGCGACGTTGGCGTCGATGTCGCCGACCGTGGCCACGCGGGCGATGGCGGCGATGTCGGCGGCGCTGACGCCCAGGCGCGCGGCCTCGTCGGGCTTGGGCCGGATGACGATCTCCGGACCGCTGGGCGGCGAGGACGGGCGCGGATCGGCCACCGTCGAGAGCTTCTGCATCTCGCGTTCGATCCGGGCGGCGGTGCGTTCCAGTAGCGGGCCGTCGTCGGAGATCAGGATGGTCTGGACCTCGGACGTGCCCCAGTCGCCCAGCAGGTTGACGCGGGCGTCGGGGATGTCGTGCAGGTCGTTGCGCACCGCCTGCTTGATCTGAGTCACCGTCAGGTCGCGCTTGCCGTTCAGCACGATGGTGATGGTGGCGTCGCGCAGGTCGGAGCCACTCTGGCCGCCCCAGCCGCTGCCGATGTTCGACCCGACCTGGGCGAAGACGTGGGCGGTCTCGGGACGCTTGCGGAACATGGCGGTCACCGACTGGACCGTGCGCTCCATATCGGCCGTGGTCGCCCCGGGCGGGCCCTGGACCTTCAGATAGTAGTAGTTGGCGTTGCCGGCCGGCTGGAAGGCCGTGGGAATGAAGGCGGCCAGGGCGAACGAGCCGATCAGGATCAGGGTGCCGATAACGATGCTGAGGAAGCGGTGGTCCAGCGACCAGTCCAGCACCCCGCGATAGAAGCCCTCGAACGCGCGCCGCGGATGCGGATCCTTGGACGGCTTGAGGAAATAGGCGGCCAGCAGGGGCGTCAGCAGACGGGCGACGACCAGCGAGAACAGCACGGCCACGGCGACGGTCAGGCCGAATTCCTTGAAGAACTGGCCAGGCGTGCCGGGCATGTAGGACACCGGCACGAACACCGCCACGATGGTGAAGGTGGTGGCCACCACCGCCAGGCCGATGGCGTCGGCCCCCTCCATCGCCGCCTGGAACGGCCTCTGGCCCCGGGCCACGCGTTTCTCGATGTTCTCGATCTCGACCACGGCGTCGTCGACCAGGATGCCGATGACCAGGGTCAGGGCCAGCAGGGTCACGACGTTCAGCGAGAAGCCCATGATCGCCATGAAGGCGAAGG
>Ga0209257_1000223_pt1 | contig 134337 bp, 124 predicted proteins | sample AraplaCvi_mCL_r2_FD_184277 | JGI IMG/M metagenome (GOLD analysis project Ga0209257, IMG submission 184277) | Arabidopsis root microbial communities from North Carolina, USA - plate scrape MF_Cvi_mCL_r2 (SPAdes) (version 2) | ecosystem: Host-associated > Plants > Roots > Endosphere | place... | reverse complement strand
CCTGATCCGCGAACTTCCATACGGGCCGGCGCTCAAGGGCGCACAACAGGCCGGACAGATGGCAGCATCCGATCAAGCGTCAGAGCTTCGAAATCCGTCTTGCGCTAAAGGGGGCGTCCACAGATGGGAAGCGGACGTTGGGAGCGTCGGGTGTGACCCTTTCCCTAAAAGAGAACGGTTCTTAAGGTGAGCAACGGGTCAGGACGGCCAACTGCTAGCGCCTTCTCGCACCGTGGTACGCTGAAAAGGCGGCCCACATAGTGGTCGCTCCTATAACGAACATCACGCCGAGCCCTTCAGCGAACTGCGCCAGAGCGAAAGCAATCCCCGCAATCACGAACGCGATGGCGAGATACACCCACATCGGGAACATCGGCGGTCCTCCAGAATTCGCTCCAGCAAAAATACGCCTCAAAGTTCCTGGGAGCAATGTCCGCAACGGGTGGAAAGACGCCGTTCGCTCTGTCAAGCTCGGGCGGTTCGGAGATGTCGAAATGAACGGCTGGTACGACGGTTTCGGTTTTTATCATGGGCCAGATGACTTGAGGCTTTTCGTGCCTAAGCGCATCCCGATGATGGGGTGGACAATCAATGTCTCGCACCCCCATGCGTTTCTGGTCCCGCTCGCGTTCGGCTTGGTAGTTGGCGCGGTTATATTGGCAAAGGTTTTCGCTTAGGTCCGCCACAGGTGGTGAGTGGACGCGGCTTCACAGGCGCCTAGCGGACACCTGCGCAACTCGGTCGCGCTCGCTAGCGTCTAACGGACCTGGATTTGTAGATGCCTATGACCAGGAAGAACGCGATCGTCATTAGGGTCATAAATACGAATAGGTTTCCGAGAGACGTACTACCGGCACGCAAATGGCGTCCAGCCGCATCGCCAAAGCCGACCGCGACCACGATCATGGAGACTTCGAATACCCAGCCCTGCCACGTGATCGGAACAAGCGCCCAAGGAACTACCAGGCGCACAAACCATGCCTGCCTCTCCAAAAACGGCTCCTTCCGAATGCGCGGCCCTCATCGGCATCACAATAGCTAGAGCGCGAACCGCTCGGAAGCAGCCGAATTGTAAGTCCGACAGTACGCATCCGGTGAGAACCGCGGCGGCCTAGGTCCGATTAGCGGACGTCATCAAGTTCCGGGCGGGGTCGTTTTCAGACCTAAGCGCCCCATCCATAACCGGACGATGACGCCGCTCGATCGCCCCTACCCCCGCGTGCGATCCACCGTCTCGACCGACGGACACGCCCGGAGCGCCGCCGAGATATTGGTCAGGTGCTTGGCGTCGCGGACCTCGACATCGATGTCGGTGTCGAAGAAGTCGCTCTGCCGGTGGTGCATGCGCAGGTTGACGATGTTGCCGCCGGCCTCGCCGATAATCGTGCAGACCAAGCCCAGCACGCCCGGGGCGTTCTGGATGGTGGCGTGCAGGCGGGTCAGCGATATGGTCGAGCGCTCGGCCTCGGGCGTCCAGTTCAGGTCGCGCCACAGCTCCTCGCGGTCCTCGAACTCGGCCAGGCGCGGGCAGTCGATCGTGTGGACGTCCAGACCCTCTCCATCCTCGCGCAGGATGCCGACGATACGGTCGCCCGGCACCGGGCTGCAGCAGTGGGCGAAGTGCAGCGACACCCCCGGCGTCAGGCCGCCGCCGCGCACATAGAGCGTCGCGTTCTTGCCGCCCTCGATCTTGCGGCGGGCCGTGGCCGCCTCGCGCTCGGAGTCCTTCATGCCCGGATAGGCGGTCTCCAGCACCTGGCTGGGCGAGACCCGGCCGCGCCCGACGGCGTCGAACAGCGCCTCCTCGGTTTCCAGGACGAAGCGCTCCAGGATCGGCCGCAGCGACACGTCCTTCAGCTTCTTGCCGGCGCGCTCGAACACCTGCTCCAGAGACGCGCGGCCCAGGCGCAGGAACTCTTCCTTTTCCGTCTGGCGGATGTGGCGGCGGATCGCGGAACGGGCCCGGCCCGTCACCGTCAGCGAGCGCCAGTCCGGCGGCACCACCGGTTTGGAGCCGCGCACCACCTCGACCACGTCGCCATTGACCAGCACGGTGCGCAGCGGCTTGAGCTCGCCATTGATCTTCACGCCGATGCAGGTGTCGCCCACGTCGGTGTGGACCGCATAGGCGAAGTCCAGCGGCATGGCCCCGCGCGGCAGGCTGACCAGCTTGCCCTTGGGGGTGAAGACGAACACCTGGTCGAGGAACATCTCGAGCTTGGCGTGCTCGACCAGTTCCTCGCTGTCGCCGCCGTGCTCCAGCACCTGAACCAGCTGGCGCAGGTTGGCCAGCGGGTCGCGACCGCCGGCGGCCTCCATGCCTTCCAGATCCAGGCCGTACGAGGCGTCCTTGTAGCGGAAGTGGGCGGCGACGCCCTCTTCGTTGACGCGGTCCATGGCCTCGGTGCGGATCTGCATCTCGATGCGCATGCCGCGAGGCCCCACCACCGTGGTGTGCAGCGAGCGGTAATTGTTCCGCTTGGGCGTCGAGATGTAGTCCTTGAAGCGGTCGGGCACGCTGGACCAGGCCCGGTGCACCACGCCCAGGGCGCGGTAGCAGTCTTCCTCGCTGTCGACGATCACGCGGAAGGCGTAGATGTCGGACATCTGCGAGAAGCCGATCGATTTGCGCTGTAGCTTGCGCCAGATCGAATAGGGCGACTTCTCGCGGCCGAAGACGCGGGCCGGCAGGCTCGAGGATTCCAGGCGCGCGGCGATTTCCTGGCTGACCAGGGCCACCGCCCCGCCCTGCTCCTCGCGCAGGGCGTCCAGGCGACGCACGATGGCGTCGCGGGCGACCGGATTGGTGTGCTGGAAGGACAGCTCCTCCAGCTCGACGCAGATCCGGTGGCAGCCGATGTTGCGGGCCAGCGGCGCGTAGATGTCGCGCGTCTCGCGGGCGATCCGCTCGCGTTTCGCCTGGTTCTTGATGAAGTGCAGCGTCCGCATGTTGTGCAGACGGTCGGCCAGCTTGACCAGCAGGACGCGGACATCCTTGGAGATGGCCAGGATGAACTTGCGCAGGTTCTCGGCCTGGCGCATGTGCTCGGCCTGCAGCTCGAGCTTGGAAAGCTTGGTGACACCCTCGACCAGCTCGCCGATCTCGTCGCCGAAAAGCTTGGCGATCTCGTCCTTGGTGACCGGGGTGTCCTCGATCACGTCGTGCAGCAGGGCCGTCACGATGGTCGCGGTGTCGAGGCGGTACTCGGTGAGGATGCCCGCCACCTCGATCGGGTGGGCGTAGTACGGATCGCCGCTGGCCCGCGTCTGCGAGCCGTGCATGCGCATGGCGTAGACATAGGCGCGGTTCAGCAGCGCCTCGTCGGCCGTCGGGTCGTAGGCGTGGACCCGCTCGATCAGTTCGTATTGGCGAAGGAACTTGGGTCTGGGCTTCGGCGCCGGTTCGGCGGGGGCCACGGACGACGACGCGCCCGTTTCCCCCCCAGCAGGCGGAGAGTCGGGCGCGCGTTCGGATGGAGCGGTGTTATGGACCGCTTCGAGGGTCAGAGGGTCTGCGCCTTCGGGGCTCAGTACCGCTCCTCCTGGCCGCCGTCGCGGTCGCTCTGCAGAGCGCGGACTAGTTCCAGCTCGCTCATCTGCATGTGGCTGGGATCGGCCAGCAGGGCCAGGGTTTCAGCTTCTTCCTCGGCCTCGGTGTGCTCATCGACGCGCTGCAGCGTGCTGATGAGGTGTTCCTTCAGGCCTTCGTGATCGATCACGTCGTCGGCGATCTCGCGCAGGGCGACGACCGGGTTCTTGTCGTTGTCGCGGTCGACCATCAGGGCCGCCCCGGCCGAGATGCCGCGCGCGCGGTGCGCCGACAGCAGGACGAGCGCGAAGCGGTTCGGAACCTTCTCGACGCAATCTTCGACGGTGACGCGGGCCATGAGTTCCTCGGGCTGCCGATAAGCAATCGCAAAATAGGCTTCCATGCGGCGACACGCAACGCCGCGCACGGTCTTCCAGCTTTCGCGAGGGGGCGCTTATGCCGTGTTCGCGAGTCAATGTCTAGGGAAGACTCTCCTCCCCCGCGACGCGGGGGAGCTGTCACGGCGTGACTGAGGGCGCAAGCTGGACACAGGCCGCGTTAGCCCCCTCCGGCCCACCTCCCCCGCATCGCGGGGGAGGAGAAAACGCCCTACCACACCTTCACCCGCTTCTCGGGCGGCAGGTACATGCTGTCGCCCGGCTTCACGCCGAAAGCCGCATACCAGTCGTCGAGATTGCGCACGGTGAAGGCGCGATACTGATCCGGGGCGTGGCCGTCGGTGACCAGTTGCTGGCGCAGGGCCGCCGGCCGCGAATAGCCCAGCCAGCTCTGCGCATAGGCCAGGAAGAAGCGCTGGTCGCCCGTCAGGCCGTCGATCACCGGAGCTTCCTTGCCCTTGAGAGACGCGTGATAGGCGTCCAGGGCCGCGCCCAGGCCGGCGACATCGGCGATGTTCTCGCTCAGCGTCTGCTTGCCGTTCACCGCCAGGTCCGGGAACGGTTTGTAGGTGTCGAACTGCTCGGCCAGGGCCTCGCCCGCCTTCTGGAAGTGCACCAGGTCGGCGGCGGTCCACCAGTTGCGCAGGCGTCCCTGGCTATCGAACTGCGCGCCCTGGTCGTCGAAGCTGTGGCTGATCTCGTGACCGATCGTGGCTCCGGTCGCGCCGTAGTTGGCGGCCGGATCGAAGGCCAGGTCGAAGTTCGGCGGCGCCAGGATGGCGGCCGGGAAGTTCAGGCCGTTCAGCATCGGCAGGTTGACGGCGTTGACCGTCTGCGGGGTCATCACCCACTCGCCGCGATCGACCGGCTTGCCGAGCTTGGCGAGGGCCGTGGCGTAGTCGAATTCCTCCGAACGCTTGACGTTGCCGAAGGCGTCGCCGCGCACCACCGCATAGCCGGAATAGTCACGCCAGGTATCGGGATAGCCGACGCCGACCTTCAGCACCGCCACCTTCTTGCGGGCCTCGGCCTTGGTGGCCGGGTCCATCCAGTCCAGGCCATCGATCCGCTTCTCGAAGGCGACCTTCATGTTGTCGACCATGGCCGTCACCGCGGCCTTGGCCTCCGCCGAGAAGTACTTGTCGGCATAGAGCTTGCCGACCGCCTCGCCCAGCACGGCGTTGGTCGAGTTCACGGCGCGCTTCCAGCGCGGCGACAGGGCCGGCACACCCTGCAGCGCCGCACTGTAGAACGCGAAGCGCTCATCGACGAACGCCTTGGGCAGGACGTTGCTGTAGTGATCCAGCAGGTGGAAGGTCAGATAATCCTTCCAGGTAGCCAGGTCGGTGTCGCTGACCGCCTGCCCAAGGCCCGTGACCATGGTTGGATGCCAGACGATGAAGCGCGGCTGGCCGGTCAGCTTGGCGGCGGCGAAGAAGGCGGCCCAGTCCAGACCGGGGGCCTTCTTGGCGAAGTCGGCCGGGGTCCAGCTGTTGTTGGCCTTCTGCACGTCCGCGCTGTCGGCGCGGCTGGCCGAGGCCTGGGCCAGCCGGGTTTCCAGGGCCATAATCGCCTTGGCCTTGGTCGCAGCGTCGGCGACGCCGCCCAGGGTCAGAATCTTCTCGACGTGGGCCAGGTACTTGGCGCGCGCCTCGACCATCGAGGCCTTGTCCGAGAGGTAGTATTCGCGGTCGGGCATGCCTAAGCCGCCCTGCAGCAGGAACGGGGCGTACTGGCTGGTGTCGTCGAAGGCCGGCGAGACCCACAGGCCCAGGACGTTGTCGGTGTAGAAGTCGGTGGAATTCAGCGCGTCGACATCGGCGCGGATGTTGCCGCCCAGGACGGTCGCCAACTGCGTCTTGTCCTTGATGGCGGCGATACGGGCCAGGTCGGCCTTCAGCGGCGTCAGCCCCTTGGCCTCGATGCCCGCCTCGTCCATGTAGCTGGCGTAGTAGTCGCCGACCTTCTTGCCGTCGCCGGTTCCGCCCCTGGCGGCGTCCTGGATCAGGTCGACCGTGCGCTTGCCGGCCTCCTCGGTCATCACCGCGCCCTTGCCGTAGCGGCTGCGGTCGGCCGGGATCGGATGCGCCTTGATCCATTCGTTGTTGGCGTAGGTCCAGAAGTCGTCGCCCGGCTTGATCGACTTGTCGATCGAGGTCAGGTCGACGCCGCTCTTCATCTGGGCGAAGGCGGGCGCGGCGCTCAGCATCGCCCCGGCGGCGACGCAGGCGAGCAGCGAACGGGTCAGGTTCATCGGCATAGTCCTGTAGGCGTCCCACGCGGACGCTTGGCGCGGAAATTGGGCCGGACTATGGGCGCCGCTCGGCGCCGATGGGCATTAAACTTTGGCAATGGAGCGCGCGTCGCGCCCCACGGTGGCGTTGGCGGCGAGGCGGAAGGCCGGCTCGCCGCTGACCGGATGGATCCACGCGGAGGCCAGTTCGGCCAGCGGCCCCATCACGAACAGGCGCTCATGGGCGCGCGGATGCGGGATCCAGATGTCCTCCTCCAGCACCGTCCGGCCATGGGCCACGAGGTCCAGGTCCAGGGTGCGGGGCCCGTTAACCTCTCCCCGCGCTCGCCCGAAGCGCGCCTCGATACGGTGCAGGGCCGCCAGGGTCTCGGCCGGCGGCAAGTCGGTGCGGACGATGGCCACGCCGTTGCGATATTCCGGCCCCGCGGGATCCGGCCAGGCGGCCGAGGTCCACCAGGTCGAGCGGGCGACCAGCTCCAGGCCCTCGTCCGCCAGGGCGGCCAGGGCGGCTTCCAACAAGGCCTCGCGACTCGTATAGGCTCCCGGCAGATTGCAGCCGAGCGCCACGATCACGGCGTCGTCCAAGTCATTTCGCGCGACCTGATTTTTCAAGGGATTTTCCGTGACCTTCTATCCGACCGATCGCCTGGCCCTGTTCATCGACGGGGCTAATCTCTATTCCGCCGCCAAGGCGCTGGGCTTCGACATCGACTACCGCAAGCTGCTCGACGAGTTCAAAAAGCGCGGGATTCTCATCCGCGCCTATTATTACACCGCCATCGCCGAGAACGACGACTATTCGCCGATCCGGCCGCTGGTCGACTGGCTGGACTACAACGGCTTCACCCTGGTGACGAAGCCGGCCCGCGAGTTCACCGACAGCCAGGGCCGCAAGCGCTGGCGCGGCGACATGGACATCGAGATCGCCGTCGACATGCTGCAGATGGCCGAAACGGCCGACCACCTGGTGCTGTTCTCGGGCGACGGCGATTTCCGCGCCCTGGTCGAGGCCGTGCAGCGCAAGGGCCGCCGCGTCACCGTGGTCTCGACGATGAAGAGCCAGCCGCCGATGACCAGCGACGACCTGCGCCGCCAGGCCGACAACTTCGTGGATCTGGCCGATCTCGGAACCATCATCGGCCGCCCGCAGCGGGTGCAGCCGCGCCAGGTGATGGACAACCGCACCCCGGCCGAACGCGACGCGGACGACGAGTACTGAGGATGACCCAGCCTTCCAACATCGCCGGCGAGGTCGTTCCCAACCCCGCCGAGCCGCCGCGCGACTGTCCGCGGTGCCCGCGCCTGGTGGCCTATCGTCGCGAGAACCAGGTGCTGTACCCCGACTATTTCAACGGCCCAGCCCCCTCATTCGGCGACAAGGACGCGCGGCTGCTGGTCGTGGGCCTGGCCCCCGGCCGCAAGGGCGCCAACCGCACGGGCCGGCCGTTCACCGGCGACTATGCCGGGACCCTTCTCTACGAGACCCTGATCAAGTTCGGCTTCGCCACCGGCAAGTTCGAGGCGCGCCCCGACGACTCCTTGCAGCTGGTCGGCAGCGCGGTGACCAACGCCGTCCGCTGCGCCCCGCCCGGCAACAAGCCCGAGACCTCGGAAGAGAACAATTGCCGACCCTTCCTGGCGGCGCGGCTGGAGATGTTTCCCAACCTGAAGGCCATCGTCACCCTGGGCGACGTCTCGCGGCGCAATGTGCTCAAGACCCTGGGCCTCAAGGCCTCGGCGGGCATTCCGGGCCACGGCTCGGAGTTCCAGGCCGGCCCCTACCGGATCTTCAACAGCTATCACTGCTCGCGGCTGAACACGAACACCGGCCGCCTGACGACGCCGATGTTCGAGGACCTGTTCGCGCGGGTGAAGGCGTATCTGGACGAGGCTGATTAGAGCGTCACCGTCCGCTTTTCCCGCGCCGCACGGTAGATGGCTTCGATCACCCGCAGGTCCTTCAGCCCCTCCTCGCCCGATACGATCGGCTCGCGGTTCGTCAAGATGCATTCCGACAGATGGTCCAGCTGGGCCGAGAACTGGTTCGTCGGCTGCGGGGCGGGCTCGCGCTGCGTCGGCGGTCCGCCCAGCGCGACCCGCATCGCCTGGCCCTGGTAGCTGGTGGCCGGATCGATCTCGATGAAGCCTTTCGGCCCGCTGACCCGATAGCGGTTGAAGTTGGCGGTGTAGGCCGAGCCGCACTGGGCCGTCGCGCCCGACGGAAATAGGAGCTGGAAGTTGATGATGTCCTCCACCGTCTTGAAGCGCGGGTTCGAGCGGTCGGTGGACTCGATGGCGTTGACCGCGACCGGCTCCTCGCCGGTCAGGTAGCGGGCGGCGTTCAGGCTGTAGATGCCGATGTCCATCAGACTGCCGCCGCCGGACAGGGCCTTGTTCAGCCGCCACTGCGTCGGATCGCCGATCGTGAAGCCATGGTCGGTCGAGATATGCCGCACCGGCCCGATGGCGCCGTCGCGGATCAGCTTGATGGCCTCGAGGTTGTGCGCCTGGAAGCGGCTGCGATAGCCGATCATCAGCTTGCGGCCGGCCCTCTTGCAGGCGGCGATCATCGCCTCGCAGTCGGCGACCGAGGTCGCCATCGGCTTCTCGCACATCACGTGCTTGCCCGCCCTGGCCGCCCGCTCGGTGAAGGTCCGGTGCAGGCTGTTGGGGGTGATGACGTAGACGATGTCGACGTCCGGATTGTCGGCGATCCTGTCGAAGGTCTCGTAGCTGTAGCGGTGGCTTTCGGGGATGCCGTACTGCTCGCCGAAGGTCTTCAGTTTCTCGGGCGTGCCGCTGACCAGGGCCACCAGCCTGGAGTGCTCGCACTCGGCGAAGCGCGGCATGATGATCTTGGTGGCGTAGTAGCCCAGGCCCAGGATGGCGTAGCCCAGCTTGCGGCCAGGCTCGGCGGCCAGGACGCCGCGCGGGAGGGTCAGGGCGCCGGCCGCCAGACCGGCGGCCAGGAAGGTCCTCTTGCTGATCTCGGTCATTTGGCCTCCTCCTACCGGACCGCGCCGGTGGTCTTGGTGCGCACCCGCGCCAGGATGTGGTTGGACGTCAGGTACAGGGTCTTGCCGTCCTGATCGCCGAACGTGCAGTTGGCGATCGGGAAGCCGGTCTCGATCACGCCCAGCAGCTTGGCGTCGGGCGTCAGGATCAGCACCCCGCCAGGTCCGGTGGCGAACAGACGTCCTTCGGCGTCGACGCGCAGGCCGTCCGGCAACCCCGGACCGCCGGCCTTCAACAGGTCCATAGCGTCGAAGAACACCTTGCGACCGGTCGGCAGGCCATCTGGACCCAGATCGTAGGCCATGATCACCGGCCCCTGCGGATCGGAGACGGCGACGTAGAGACGCTTCTCGTCGGGCGACAGGGCCAGGCCGTTCGGGAAGGTCAGCTTGTCGTCGACCACCACGACCTCGCCGCCGGGCCGGCGCAGATAGACGCCATTGAACGCCAGCTCCTTGATCGGCGAGTCGTTCAGGCCTTCCAGCCCGTAGGGCGGATCGGTGAAATAGATCGCGTCCCTGAGCGCGCCCTGGCGAGCCACGATCACGTCGTTGGGGCTGTTGAAGCGCTTGCCCTGGTAGCGGTCGACGATAACCGTCTTCTTCCGGCCCGCGCGGTCCAGCCTGGACACGGCGCGATTGCCGTGGTCGCAGACGATCACCTCGCCGGCCAGGTCCAGGGTCATGCCATTGACGCCCGGCTCGCGGAACGCCTTGGTCGGCGGGCCGTCATAGCCCGAGGGCTTGAGGAAGACCGTCTTCCCGTCCTTCTCGCTCCACCGATACATCGTGTTGCCGGGCACGTCGGAAAACAGCAGGCAGCGTTCCTCCCAGATCCACACCGGTCCTTCGGCCCAGGTGATCCCGTCGGCCAGTTGCTCGATCACGGCGCCCGGCGCGATGATCTGGTCCAACTCGGGCGACAGGCGGCGGATCTTGCCGATCGCGGGATATTTGACGGCGGCGGCGGCCTCCGTGGTCATCGATCGTCCTCCAGCGATCAAGGCGGCTCCGGCGCCCAGCACGGCGCGGCGGGTGGCGCTCCCTCGGACAGACATGGCGGTCTCCGCTTCTAGTTTGGTCAGTCCCTTATGCGGGAGACAGCGATGTCAGGGCAATCGGCAGTACGACTAAAGTCTTACGCCCTAAAGCCGGACCCTGGGCACCGCATCCAGCCAGCGAGCGTAGGCCGCCTCGCGCTCATGGGGCTTGATCGAGGGCGTCAGGGTTTCGGCGGCCGGACTGGCCAAGGCGGCCTCCTCGACCGAGGCGTAGAGCCCGGCCCCCACCCCGGCGAACAGCGCCGCGCCCAGGGCCGTGGTCTCCTGATAGCGGGCTCGCCGCACCGCAATGCCGGTCAGGTCGGCCAGGCGTTGCGAGAACCAGACGCTCTTGGACATGCCGCCGTCGATGCGCATCTGCGCCGCTTCGCCGAACGCCGAAGGGGCGTCGGTCCGCATGGCCTCGATCAGATCGCGACTCTGCAGGGCGCAGCTGTCGAAAGTCGCCGCGGCGATCTCGGGCAGGCCGGCGTCGCGGGTCAGGCCAAAGATCCCGCCGCGCGCTTCGGCGTCCCACCAGGGCGCGCCCAGGCCCGTGAAGGCTGGCACCACGACGACGCCATGATCCGGCTTGGCCGCCCGCGCCAGGGCCTCGGCGGCGCGCGGCCCGCCGGTGATCCCCAGCCCCTCGCCCAGCCACTGGATCGCCGCCCCCGCCACGAAGATCGAGCCCTCCAAGGCGTAGGTCGTCCTGCCGTTCACCCGCGCCGCCACCGTGGTCAGCAGGCGCGAGCGCGAGACGCATTGTTCCTCGCCGGTGTTGATCAGCATGAAGCAGCCGGTGCCGTAGGTGGCCTTCATCTGGCCGGGGGCCACGCACCCCTGCCCCATCAGCGCCGCCTGCTGGTCGCCGGCCACGCCCCGGATCGGCACCTCGCGCCCCAGGATGTGGGCCTGGGTCGCGCCATAGTCGTCGACGCAGTCCAGCACCTTGGGCAGCAGCGCGCCCGGCACGTTGAACAGGTCCAGCATCTCGGCCGACCAGGCTTGCGCGCCGATGTCGAACAGCAGGGTGCGCGAGGCGTTGGTGGCGTCGGTGGCGTGGACCGCTCCCCCGGTCAGCTTCCAGATCACCCAGGTGTCCATGGTCCCGGCCAGCAGCTCGCCCGCCTCGGCTCGCGCCCGCGCGCCGGGGACCTTGTTCAGGATCCAGGCGATCTTGGCGCCCGAAAAGTAGGGGTCCAGCAGCAGGCCGGTCAGCTCGGTGACGCGCGGCTCGTGGCCGTCGTCCTTGAGGGCGGCGCAGACGTCGGCGGTGCGACGGTCCTGCCAGACGATGGCCGGATGGATCGGCCGGCCGGTCCGGCGGTCCCAGATCACCACGGTCTCGCGCTGGTTGGTGATGCCGATGGCGGCGACCTCGTCGGCGCGGCCGGACGTCTCGGTCGCCTCGCGCAGCACCGCCACGCAGGCGGCGTAGATCTCTTCGGCGTCGTGCTCGACCCAGCCGTCGTGCGGATAGGCCTGGCGCAGCGGGCGCGAGGCCTCGGCCAGCGGCTGACCGCCGCGGTCGAACAGGATGGCCCGCGTGCTGGTCGTGCCCTGGTCCAGGGCCAGGATCAGGTCTTTAGCCATCAACACGTCCTCCACTCAAGCTTGCGACATCTCGACGCGCTGTGCCGAGTCCGCGCCTTTGCCTTGTTTAAGCATGTTTTCATTTGAGACCCGCAAGGTCATCCTTCTCGGGTCTTCCGGATTCGAAGGAGGCGGGTCATCCAAGCCGTCGAAATCGCATCGCTCATGAAACTGGCCCGCAGCCGCGAGCCGGGCGACCGTGAACGTCTGCTCACGGGGATCATCGACCTGTGCGAGGCCGGGCAAGCCAGCGGCGAGCCGACCCACCCCGACATCCAGGCCCTGCTGAACTCGATCTTCATGACCCTGGTGGTCGAGGCCGAGCGCGACATCCGCCATCGCCTGGCCGAACGCCTGGCCGACGCCCAGTGGGCGCCCTCGGCCCTGATCAACATCATGGCCCTGGACGAGATCGAGATCGCCCGCCCGATCATCGCCCGCAGCCCGGTGCTGGAGGATCACGACCTAATCCGCCTGCTGGTCCAGGCCACGCTGGAGCACCAGATCGAGATCGCCCGCCGGCCGCGCCTGCCCGGCGCCGTGGTCGAGGCGATCATCAGCCGCGACGAGCCGGCCGTCCTGACCGCACTGGCTTCGAACGACACCGCCGAGATCTCGCCCGACGCCATGAGCCGCCTGGTGGGCCGCTCGCGCGAGGTCGTCGCCCTGCGCTCGCCCCTGGCCCGGCATCCCAAGCTGTCCAGCGACCTGGCCGAGCAGCTCTATCTATTGGTCGGCCGCGCCCTGCGCGACGCGCTGATGTCCCGCTTCCAACTGGATCCGGCCAAGATGCAGGCGGCGGTCGACGACGCGCTACGCGCCGCCCATCGCGGCGACAACGACGCCGACCTCGGCCCCGTCGAGCAGGACGAGGACCGCGAGGAGATGGAGCGTTCGCTGATCGAGAAGCTCGATTCCGCGGGCCAGTTGCGGCCCGGCTACCTGCTGCGCGTGCTGCGCGAGGGCCGGTTGCAGCTGTTCGTCATGGCCCTGGCCCGCCTGGGCAAGTTCGAGTCCGCCCAGATCCGCCGCGCCATCGACAGCGGTCGCCCCGAATTGCTGGCCCTGGCCTGTTCGGCCGTGGGCATCGATCGCAGCGTCTTTCCGACCATTCTCGAGCACGTCCGCCAGCTGAACGGCGGCCGTCCGGGCGGGGGCGAGGAAGGCGTGCGCCGCGCCGCCAGCGCCTTCGGCCCCTTCACGCCGGACATCGCCGGCATGGCCTTCCGCCAGGCCGTCGGCCAGGTCTGATCCCGGGTTTGACAAGCCAGCAGGCTTCCCGCCACTTGGCCGCATGTACCAGCCGCAACCGTTCGTGACTCGCCTGGCGTTCAAGGCCAGCGACCGCCCCGAGGCCATCGAGGCGCGCGAGCGGCTTGTCGAACGGTACGGCGACGTCGGCGACGAGAACGCCCAGGTCATTGTCGCCCTGGGCGGCGACGGCTTCATGCTGGAGACCCTGCACGAGGCGATCGCCAGCCAGACGCCGATCTATGGGATGAACCGCGGCTCGGTCGGCTTCCTGATGAACGAGTACAGCGAGGACGGCCTGCTGGAGCGGATCAACGCCGCCGAGCGCGCCGTCATCCATCCGCTCGCCATGGTCGCCATCGACGCGCGCCGCACTCAGCACCGGGCCCTGGCGATCAACGAGGTCTCGTTGCTGCGCCAGACGCGCCAGACCGCCAAGCTGCGCATCTCGATCGACGGCAAGGTGCGGATGGGCGAGCTGGTCTGCGACGGCGCCCTCCTGGCCACGCCCGCCGGCTCGACCGCCTACAATCTGTCGGCCCACGGCCCGATCATTCCGATCGACGGTCAGGTGCTGGCCCTGACGCCGATCAGCGCCTTCCGCCCCCGCCGCTGGCGCGGGGCGCTCTTGCCCCAGTCCGCCCGCGTGACCTTCGAGGTGCTGGAGGCCGACAAGCGCCCGGTCAGCGCCGTGGCCGACAATTTCGAGGTCCGCGACGTGATCGAGGTCCATATCTCCGAGGATCGCGGCACCTCGCTGTCGATGCTGTTCGACGCCGGGCGCAGCCTGGAGGAAAGAGTTCTGGCCGAACAGTTCTCGGCCTAGTCTGAGGACGGATGAGACGTTGGGTCGCGTCTCATCCAATGTTAACGCCTGCTATGTTAGCGGTTAGCCAACTATCCGCCGCTGGGGGAGGCGCCCGTGACGAATAAGACCGCCGAAGTGATCCAGGTGCCGAACATGCTCAAGCTCAAGGTGGGCGGACGCGGCGGCATCGACATGGCCGCCATCGCCAAGGCCGAGGCCGCGCTGAAGAGCCTGTCGGGCAACTTCGCCCAATGGCTGAACGACGAGATCGTCAAGCTGGAGGCCGCCCGCCAGGCCGTGCGCTCCGAGGGCCTGACCGCCCAGACGGTCGAGACCCTTTACCTGCGCGCCCACGACCTGAAGGGCCTGGGCGCCACCTATGAATTCCCGCTGATCACCCGCCTGGCCGCCTCGCTGTGCAAGCTGATCGACGATCCCGAGACGCGCCTGTCGGCTCCGATGTTCCTGGTCGACGCCCACATCGACGCGATCAAGGCCTGCGTCCGCGACGACATCAAGGTCGACACCCACCCGGTGGGCAAGGCCCTGGTGACCGAGCTGGAAGCCCGCGTGACCGAGTATCTGGGCGCCGCGGCTTAAGAGGCCTCCACGCCCGAGAAGGCGGAGATCTGGGCGACTTCCCTCTTGCCGTTCGCACACCAACGACGCACATTTTCGATATGGCCGCTCGAACGAGTTCCGCTCCGCCCAAGCTCACGAAACACGGCGCCGTGGCAGGTCGCAGCGCGGCGACGGGACGCGTCGTCCTGAGCCCAGCGTCGAAGGGCAGCTCGATCACGGTTCGGCAAGCCAGCCGCGCCGCCAGGGACGTTCAAGGCAAGAAGAAGTAGCCTTTGGCGGCGCGCGCGGGAACATCGGCGGATGACGTCTTCATCAACTGCCCCTTCGACCGCGAGTACAATCCGACCTTCAGGGCGTTGATTTTCGCGATCTACGCCTGCGGCTTCCGTCCTCGGTCGGCGATGGAACTGGATGACGGCGGGCAGACCCGGATCGACAAGCTCTATGGTCTGATCGGCGAGTGCCGGTATGGCATCCATGACCTGTCCCGCACGGAACTGGACGAGGTCAACCAGCTGCCCCGTTTCAACATGCCTCTGGAATTGGGCCTCTTCCTGGGCGCCAAGCGGTACGGCGGCCAGGCGCAAAGCAGCAAACGTCTCCTGATCCTGGATATTGAACGCTTCCGCTATCAGCGCTTCATCTCCGATCTCGCCGGCATGGACATCCATGGTCACGGCGGCGACGCCGTCACGGCGTTGCGCAAAACGCGCGATTGGTTGGCCAACGTGTCGCGGCGACAACTGCCCAGCGCTGATCGCGTCGCGCGGCTTTTTCAGTCCTTCGTGGCGGATTTGCCGACCCTGGCCGCCGACCTGGAGTTTGACCCAGCGGCCATTCCCTATGTCGATTTCGAGCGGATGGTCGTGGGTTGGTTGCTGACGGCCGACGCGCCCGCTTAAGCTCGGCCTGTCAGGCGCCGACGCCGAACAGCCCCTTCAGATACGGATTGAGCATCCGGCCTTCCGGATCCAAGTCCTGCCGCACGGCGAGGAAATCCTTCCAGCGCGGATACAGCGCCGCCAGCTGGCCGCCGTTCAGGGTGTGCAGCTTGCCCCAGTGCGGCCGGCCGTCGTAGCGGCGGAAGATCGGCTCGATCAGCGGGTACAGGAAACTGAAGTCGTCGCGATAATAGGCGTGCACCGCCACCGAGCCGCGCGCGCCGCCCTGGAACGGCGACAACCAGGCGTCGTCGCCCGCGATGCGCCGCACCTCGATCGGAAAGAAGACGTCGGGACGCTCCTTCTCGAGGGTCGCCACCACCTCCTCCAACGCTTTCAGCTGGTTCTCGACGGGCAGGTGGAACTCCATCTCGTTGAACCGCACCGGTCGTTCGGTCGACAGTAGCTTCCAGCCCTCGTCGACGGCGATCTCGGGCTTGGCGGTCGACAAGAGCGCCCGGCCGGCCGCCTTGCGCAGGGGCGTGGCGAAGCCCAGCAGATTGCGCAGGCCCCGCAGCGCCTGCAGGAATGCGACGTCCTGGTCGGGCCCGCGGGCCAGGGCCGGCTCGTCGGTCTCGTCGTGGCTGACATTGACCGCCAGGCCGGTGAACGGCACGGCGAAGAACTCGAAATTGCGGTGCTGAGCCCAGCGCGCGTCGGCCTTGGCCAGCGCCTCGTCGAACGGCTCCAGCCAGACGTGGCGGCGCAGGCGGCGGTTGGCGCCGGTGCGCAGCCGCACCTGGGTGATTACGCCCAAGGCGCCCAGCGAGACGCGGGCGGCCTGGAAGATCTCGGGGTTCTTGCGCGCGTCCGCGTCGATCACCTGGCCCGAGGGCGTCACCAGACGCAGGGCCATGACGTCGCCGTGCATGGCCTGCAGCGTCTGGCCGCTGCCGTGGGTGGCGGTGCTCAGCGCCCCGCCCAGAGATTGCTTGTTGATGTCGGGCAGGTTGGGCAACGCCCGCCCCTGCTCCGCCAGGGCCGGTCCCAGCGCGCCCAGGCGCGTGCCGGTGCGCACGATCGCCTGATCGCCTTCCCAGCCGACGATGCCGGACATGGCGTCCAGCGACACCAGGGTTCCGTCGGTCGGCGCCAGGGCTGTGAAGGAGTGGCCCGCGCCCACGGGCCGGATCGGCGCCTGGCCTGTTTTCAGAGCCTGCGCCAGTTCGCCCTCGTCCTTGGGCGCTAGCCGGGCGGCGGGATAGGCGTGCTGCACGCCCGACCAGTTGCGCCAAAGCAGCTTGCCCCGGGCGTCGACCGAGGCCGGCGCGGCGGGCTCGGGCTTGTCTCCCGTGGCGACCAGATAGGCCGCGCCGCCGCCGGCCACGACGGCCGCGCCGGTTCCGCCCGCGATCAGGGCTCCCCGCCTGGAGATCATTCCGCTTCCCCCGCTATTTCGCGGAGTCTTCGCGCCCCGCCATGAAGCGTATCAGGGCCCTGAAATCGTCCGGCGTGCAAGTCGCGCACTGGCCCGTCGCGGGCATGGCGTTGAAACCCTGGATGGCGTGGTCCAGCAGGACCGGCTCGCCGCGCTTGTAGCGTCCATCCCAGGCGGCGCGGTCGTGCACGAGCGGCGCGCCCGTGCCGGGGACGGCGTGACAGGCGTGGCACGAGGTCTCGTAGAGGCTCGCCAGGCGCGCGTCGGCCGGCCGCAAGGCCAGCGCCTGCTCGGCCGTGGGCGGCGGCGGCGTCTTGGGTCCGCAGGCGGCGAGAAGAAGGGCGGCGGCGACCGGAACCAGCGCCCGTTTCATCCGGCGATCCCCGACTGGCGCTTGGCCGCCGTCAGCGTATTGGCCAACAGGCAGGCGATGGTCATCGGCCCCACCCCGCCCGGCACCGGCGTGATCGCCCCGGCGACCTCGCGAACCTCGTCGAAGGCGACATCGCCGACCAGCCGGGTCTTGCCCGCGGCGGCGGCGGCCGGGTCGCGGGCCGGATAGCGGGTGATGCCGACGTCGATGACCACCGCGCCCGGCTTGATCCAGTCGGCCTTGACCATCTCGGCCCGGCCGACGGCGGCCACGACGATGTCGGCCTGGCGCACGATCCCCGGCAGATCCTGGCTGCGCGAGTGGGCGATGGTCACGGTGCAGTCGGCGGCCAGCAGCATCTGGGCCATTGGCTTGCCCATCAGGTTCGAGCGGCCGATCACGACGGCGTTCTTGCCTTGAAGATCGCCGATCGCGTCCTTGATCAGCATCATGCAGCCGGTCGGCGTGCAGGGCGCCAGGGCCGGCAGGCCGCTGGCCAGGCGTCCGGCGTTGGTCACGGTCAGGCCGTCGACGTCCTTATCCGGCGACAGGGCCGCCACGACGTCCATCTGGCTGATGTGGGCCGGCACCGGGAACTGCACCAGCACGCCATGGATCTTGGGATCGGCGTTCAGCTTGGCGACGACGCCCAGCAGCTTCTCCTGCGTGGTCTCGGCCGGCAGGCGGTGGGTCTCGGAATACATGCCGGCCGCTTGCGTCTGTTCGCCCTTGTTGCGGACATAGACCTGGCTGGCCGGGTCTTCGCCGACCAACACCACGGCCAGGCCAGGCGTGACGCCATGCTCGGCCTTCAGCGCCGCGACCTCGTCGGCGATCCTGGCCCGCAGATCGGCCGCGAAGGCCTTGCCGTCGATCAGTTTGCCCTGCGCCATCTCGTGTTCTCCTGCTTGAGCCGTCCCTAGCGGCTCGTTGCAGACCATGCAACGGAGAGTGGTTCAGACAAGCGGCGGGTGGGTTCGATCCCCGGCCGCCCTTGCCGTCCGCCCCGACTGACGGCATAAGCCCTGACCTCGGGTCCTCGGGCCCACGCCGGCTTAGCACAGCGGTAGTGCAGCGGTTTTGTAAACCGAAGGTCGGGGGTTCGATCCCCTCAGCCGGCACCACACTTTCTCGCCCAGGTCCCGCGCGATGACCGCCACCCTCTTCATCGACGCCGACGCCTGTCCCGTGAAGGACGAGGCCTACAAGGTCGCCGCCCGCCACGGCTTCAAGACCTACGTGGTGTCCAACAGCTGGATCCGCGTGCCGACGACTCCGGTGATCGAGCAGATCGTGGTCGACGCCGGCCCCGACGTGGCCGACGACTGGATCGCCGAGCGCGTCGGCCCCGGCGACGTGGTGGTGACCAACGACATTCCCCTGGCCGACCGCGTGCTGAAGGCCGGCGGCGCGGCCGTGGCCCCGAACGGGCGGGTCTTCAGTCCCGACATGATCGGCTCGGCCCTGGCCTCACGCTCGATCGGCGAGCACCTGCGCTCGATGGGCGAAGTCACCAAGGGCCCGGCCGCCTTCGCCAACGCTGACCGCTCGCGCTTCCTCCAGGCCCTGGACCAGTTGGTGGTCAAGGCCAAGCGCGCGGTCGCGCCGCCTAAGATCCCGCGATGAGCCTGGAGATCACCAGCTGGCTTCGCGTCGACGAGGACGAACTGGTCTGGAAGGCCACGCGCGCCTCGGGGCCCGGCGGCCAGCATGTCAACAAGACCAGCACCGCCGTCGAGCTGCGCTTCGACGTCCGGAACTCCCCGTCCCTGCCCGAGGATGTGAAAGCCCGCCTCGAGAAGCTGGCCGGTAGCCGCCTCACCCTGGACGGCGTCCTGGTGCTGTTCTCACAGGGCAGCCGCTCGCAGGAAATGAATCGCCAGGACGCCCGCGAGCGCCTGACCGACCTGATCCGTCGGGCGACCGAGAAGCCCAAGCCCCGCAAGGCCACCAAGCCAACCTATTCCAGCAAGCTGAAGCGGCTGGAAGGCAAGGCCAAGCGCGGGACCGTCAAGTCTGGGCGCGGACGGGTGAAGTTCGAGGACTGAGCGGTCGCTCTAAGCCGTCTCCGGCGGCGCGGGCGTGGAGAACGCGATGACGTCCTGCTTCCAGTCGGGCTCGACGATCAGGCCGGTCAGCATCTTCTGCAGGTAGCGGGTCATGGCCGCCTGCTCGTCCGTGGTCAGATTGGCGCAGATCTCGCGGTTCAGCGGGCGAATCTCGGCGCGGATCTTCTCCAGCAGCGTCCGACCAGCCTCGGTCAGGCACACGACGACGATCCGGCGGTCGCTGGGCGAAGCCTTGCGCGCCACCAGGCCGTCCGTGATCAGGCTGTCGACCGAGCGGGTCAGGGTGGTGCGGTCGGTGGCGGCCAGCTTGGCCAGCCGGGTCATCGACAGGTCGCCAAACCGGCGCAGCGAGATCATCGCCACCCACTTGGCGAAGGTCAGGCCGTGCCGCGTCAGGAGATCGGCTGAAACCGCGCGGCGATGCTGCTCGGTCTGATAAAGCAGATAGCTCAGATAACTCGGCAGCGGCAGCGCATGGTCATCGACCACCTCCGCGCGCTTGTCCCCCTCACGCATAATCGTTTCTGCCCCCACAAAACGGCGCTCTGTGTCTCATAAGGTTAACGGCCACGCAATCTGCGGCGCCCCTGCGCAAACGAAAAACCCCGCGAAAGGCTTCGCGGGGTCATCCATTTCAATTTATGCGGGAATTTCGCCCGCCGAGGCGGTCTCAGGCGTCAGCGGCCGCGCGGTTGCGCGTGCGGCCACGGGTCAGCCAGTCGTCGGGATAGGTCTCGCGCACGGTAATCGACTTGAACTGGGTGACCGGGATCTGGGCGTGGTCGCCGGGATTGAGGTCGCGCGACACTGAGTGGCCGGCGAACTCCTCGATGATGGTGATCACTTGGCTGCTGCCGGCGGCGTTCTCGATCAGGACCATGTTCATGGGGTTCTCGGTGATCTCGAGGAAGAGAGGAGGTTTGACGAAGGAGAAGGTGGCGCCGGCCCTAGATCTGGCTGGGCTGGACCCGTTCCTTGAGGCCGCGCAGAGCCCAGGCCTCGACGGCCTGGCTGTTGCCCAGGCGGCGAAAGGCGCCGGCCGTGTGCTGCTCGCAATAGGAGCCGCGGGCGGTCAGCTTGGGCCGGCCGCAGAAGCCGAAGTCGTCGCCCTCGGGATTGCCGATCGGCCAGCGGCACGAGTGGGCGCCCAGCTCCAGGATGCCCGAGGTCGGCAGCAGGTCCTCCTCGGTGCGCTCCAGACGGGTCGCGACGTGAGGCGCGGCGGTGGTCTCGCGGATCGGACGGCGGACCTGGATCCGCGACGGGGCGCGGACGGTGGTGACGCGCTGACGAACGGGAACGTCGCGAACCGTGATGCCCAGGCGGTGCACCTTACCGATCACCGCGCTGCGGCTGACGCCGCCCAGCTGTCGAGCCACCTGGCTCGCGCTCAGGCCTTCCAGCCACAGCTTCTTGAGGGTCGCGGTGCGCTCTTCGCTCCAGTCCATGATCCTGTTTCCCTGCCCATTTGGAGCCAGCCCGCTCCGTGGAGAAATGGGTAGAATTTATGGTTAACGCCCGTCAAACAGTTATGTGCAGACCCACGGTTTGCGATTTCACTTTTTGTGAGAAGAATCACGTAGATACCGGCGATTGTCGCAGGGGTCCCGCCGGTCCGCTCTTAAGGAACATTGTTCCGTGACAAGCCGGGGACCCTGATTTTATAAGGGTTTGGAATGTGTCGCGCTGTCGCAGACCGTGCGACCAAACGTCAGTCGGGATCCAGCATGCGTAGGTTGAAACTGGCGGCCTTGGCGGCCCTTTGCATGGCCGCATCGGCCTGTTCCAAGGATGGCGGCAGCTCCGGCGAGGCGCCCGCCTCGGCCCCGGCCGACGCTCCGGCGGCGACGGCTCCCACCGACGCCGAGAAGGCCGCGGCCCTGGCCGCCCTGCCCGCTCCCTACAACACCGGCGACCTGTCGAACGGCCAGAGCAAGTTCGCCCTCTGCCGCTCGTGCCACACCATCACCGAGGGCGGTCCGGACCTGACCGGCCCCAACCTCTACGGCGTGTTTGGTCGCAAGGCCGGGTCAAAGGAGGGCTACGCCTATTCTGACGCGGTGAAGGCCGCCGGCTTCACCTGGGACGCCGAGCACCTGGACAAGTGGCTATCCAGCCCGCGCGAGTTCCTGCCCGGCACCAAGATGACCTTCGCGGGCCTGCGCGACGCCAAGGACCGGATCGACCTCATCGCCTATCTGAAGGTGGAGACGGGCTACAAGCCGGCTCCCTAGAATGCATCCGGCCCCGCCCGAGATCGAGGCGTTGGTCCAGCGCCTGTACGACGCCAACCAGCGGCGCGACTTCCCGGCCTTCAGCGCCCTGGTCGCGCCAGCGCTGGAATGGCCGGACGTGACGCGGGGCGGCCTGCTGACCAGTCCCGAGGCGGTGCGCGATTACTGGGCCTATAATGACAGCCTCATCCGCGTTGAGATCACGCCGGTCGAGGTCCACGTGACCCAGGATGGCCGCGTCGTGGTCGACGCCAACCAGGTGGTCTGGAACCGCTCGGGCCAGCTTTGGTCGGATCTGTGCGTGCGGCATTGTTACACGCTTCGCGACGGTCGGTTCTGGCGCATGGATATCCTCTCCAAGGGGGACCCGGATCCAGGCCCATGACGCCGCCCATGACGCCGGACGAAGAGCGGATCGCGCAGCTGTACGACGCCTTCAATGACCGCGCCTTCGACCGATGCGTCGCGATGCTGGCCGAAGATGTCGTCTGGCCAAACGAGGCCGATAGCGGCGAGCTGGTCGGTCGCGAGGCGGTCCGCGCCTACTTCGCCGAAGTCGACGCCGCGGTGCGGGCCCGCTACGCCCTGATCAGCCTGCACGCCGAGGCGGACGGCCGGGTCTGCGTCCTTTGCCGCCAGACCATCGCCAGCGCCGCCGACGGCTCGCTGTGGTCCAGCACCCGCGTCCTGCATCGCTTCACGCTGCGGACGGGGCGGGTGACGCGGCTGGAGGTGGAGCCGGACGTCCACGCCGTCGCCTTCCCCGGCGTCGCCGCCCTGCTGGAGCGGCTGCACGCGGCGATCAACACCCGGGACCTCGAGGCCGTCGTCGCCTGCTACGCCCCGACGGCGCGTTTCGTCGACCCGCTGGAGGGCGGCGAGATCCGGGGCCTGGCCGGCGTACGCGCCCACTTCCAGCAGTTGTTCGAGACGGTCCGCGTGAAGCTGGTCGTGCTGGGCCATGCCTTGCAGCCCGACGACCGCGTGCGGGCGCGGATCCAGGTCGAGGCGCGGGGCCTTGGCGGCGGCCTTTGGCAGGACGGCGCGATCACGGTCTGGTATCGTCTCGAACGGGGGCTGATCGCCGAACAAGACGTCGACGACAGCGGTCGGGACGGAAACGGACCATGAGCGCGCTTCAGGCCGTGCTGGAAGAGGCTTACCGGGCCTTCAACGCCCGTGACCTGGCGGGCATCCGGGCGATCCTGCATCCCGACACGGTCTGGCCCGACACCCTGGAAGGCGGCGCGTCCTTCGTGGGCCGGGAGGCGACGCTGGGCCAATTCGCCCGCATCTTCGCGACCATCGTGCCCCATATCGAACTCATCCGGGTGCTGGAGGAGACGGCCGACACCTTGCGCGTGGAGTCCCAGTACTCGGTCGAGAGCCCGGACGGCCACGTCTGGACCGACAACCGCGCTACCCTGACTTATCACTTCCGCGACGGCCTGCTGTCAGGAATGACGATCGTCGGCGGCCTCTAGACCAAAAGGTCCGCGACGGCGTCGAGCACCGCTTCGGCGTCCAGCCGATACTTGCCATAGAGGTCCGGCAGGTCGCCCGACTGGCCGAACGCCTCCAGACCCAGGGCCCGCACGCGCTGGCCGCGCACCGAGCCCAGCCACGACAGCGCCAGGGGTGAGCCGTCGGTCAGGGTGACGAGGCCGGCGTCGCGGTCCAGCGGGGCCAGCAGGGTTTCGATCGTGGCGGAGCGAGGCCCCTCCCCCGTCCAGCGCGCGCGACCAGAGGCCGTCCAGTTCCGATGCAGCACGTCGGCCGAGGTGACGGCCAGCAGGCCCGCGTCCGGCATGTCCTCGGAAAGCGCTTCGAACGCCGCCAGGGCTTCGGGAGCCAGGGCGCCGCTGTAGACCAGGGCCAGGCGCGCGCCGGGCGCCGGGGGTTTCAGCCAATAGGCGCCGTCGACCACGCCCTGGCGCCAGGCGTCGTCGGTCCGCTCGGGCTGGTCGATGACGCGCGTGGAGAGCCTCAGATAGGTCGAGGCGCCGTCCGGAGCCTGGATGCGCTCGAAGGCGCGGGCCATCAGCACCGCCGTCTCGTCGGCGAAGGCCGGTTCGTAGGTGTCGAGGCCCGGCTGGGCCATGCCGATGACGGGAGCGTTGATCGATTGGTGCGCGCCGCCCTCCGGGGCCAGCGTCAGTCCAGAAGGTGTTGCGACCAGCAGGAACCGCGCGTCCTGGTAACAGGCGTAGTTCAGCGCATCGAGGCCGCGGGCGATGAAGGGATCATACAGGGTCCCGACCGGGAACAGGCGCTCGCCGAACAGCGGGGCGGTGAGACCCAGCGCAGCCAGGGCGATGAACAGGTTGTTCTCGGCGATGCCCAGCTCGACGTGCTGGCCGGTCTCGGCCTTGGACCAGACCTGGGCCGAGGGGATGCGGCGGCGCTTGAAAACATCCTCGTGCGCCCGGCGCTGGAACACGCCCCGCCGGTTCACGAAGCCGCCCAGGTTCGTCGACACCGTCACGTCCGGCGAGGTGGTCACGACCCGGCCGGCGAACTCATCCTTGCGGGCGGCGATCTCGAACATCACCTTGCCGAAGGCCGTCTGGGTCGACTGCTCGCCCCCGCCCGCGACCGCCACCAGCAGGTCGTCGGCGGTCGGTGTCGGGACTGTCGGCGCCATGTGCTGGCGCTCGCTCTCGGCGGCGAAGGGCGCGCGGGCGATCAGGCCCTTCAGCGCCGTTCGCTCGGCGGCCGAGAGGCCCGACAGCGGATCCCACTCCTCACCTTCGACGATACTCAGGCGCTCGCGCAGCTCGGCGATCTGGGCCGGGGTCATCAGGCCGGCGTGGTTGTCCTTGTGGCCCTGGAACGGCAGGCGCAGGCCCTTGACGGTGTAGGCGATGAAGAAGCGCGGCGCGTCGTCCTGCCCGGCCTTCTCGAAGGCCTCCAGCAGGGTCTCCAGGCAGTGGCCGCCCAGTTCGGTCATCAGCTCGGCCAGGTCGACGTCCTTGTAGGACCCGATCAGGGCCAGGGCGTCGGGGCTGCCCTCCAGGTCGACATTCAGCCGCTCGCGCCAAGCCGCGCCGCCCTGGTAGGTCAGGGCCGAAAACAGATCGTTGGGGGCGGTCTCGATCCAGTCGCGTAGGCGCTCGCCGCCCGGCCTGGCGAAGGCCTCGCGCTGGCGCTTGGACCATTTGAGCGTCTCGACGGTCCAGCCGGCGGCCTCGAAGATCTCGCCATAGCGGGTGAACATCCGGTCCTGGGTGGTCGCGTCCAGGCTCTGGCGGTTGTAGTCGACGATCCACCAGGTGTTGCGGATGTCGTGCTTGCAGGCCTCGATCAGAGCCTCGTAGATGTTGCCCTCGTCCAGCTCGGCGTCGCCCAGCAGCGAGATCATCCGGCCCATCTTCTCAGGCTTCACCGCTCCGCGGGCGGCCAGGTAATCCTGGGTCAGCGAGGCGAAGGCGGTCATGGCCACGCCCAGCCCCACCGAACCGGTCGAGAAGTCCACGTCGTCCACGTCCTTGGTGCGCGAAGGATAGGACTGGGCTCCGCCCAGCGCCCGGAAACGCTTGAGGTTGTCCAGGCTCTGGCGGCCGAACAGGTGCTGGATCGCGTGGAAGACCGGACTGGCGTGCGGCTTGACCGCCACCCGGTCCTGCGGCCGCAGCGCCTTCATGTAGAGCGCCGTCATGATCGTGATCAGCGAGGCGCTGGACGCCTGGTGACCGCCGACCTTCAGGCCGTCGCGGCTGGGCCGGAGATGGTTGGCGTTGTGGATGGTCCACGCCGCCAGCCACAAAATCCGTTCCTCGAGACGGCGCAGCAGAGCGATTTCCTGCCGCCTGGCCGTCAGATGGCCATCAGCCATGCTTCCTCACCGGTTTATGCCGGTGAGGTTTGCCCCTCACCGTTCTTTTCGGCGGCTTCATACTCCTCGATCTGCCGCGCCGTCCACTCCGGCGACTTCGTGAAGCGCGCCAGGAGGTCGTAGAACACCGGAACGATGAACAGCGTCAGCAGGGTCGCGAAGATCGAGCCGGTGAAGATCACCGAGCCGATGGTCTTGCGGCTGCCCGCCCCGGCCCCGGCCCACAGCATCAGCGGCAAGGCGCCCATGGCCGCCGAGATCGAGGTCATGATGATCGGGCGCAGGCGCAGGGCCGCCGCCTCGATCACCGCCTCCCGCACGGTCAGGCCCTCGTCGCGCAGCTGGTTGGCGAACTCGACGATCAGGATGCCGTTCTTGGTGGCGATGCCGACCAGGATGATCAGGCCTATCTGGCTGTAGGTGTTGATGGTCGAGCCCATGACCAGCAGGCCGAACAGGCCGCCCAGCGCCGCCAGCGGCACGGTCAGCATGATCACCGCCGGGTGGATCCAGCTCTCGAACTGGGCCGCCAGCACCAGGAACACCAGCAAGAGGGCCAGGCCGAAAGCGATGGCGATGCCGCCCGAACCTTCCAGATAGTCCTTGGCCTGGCCGCCCCACTTGATGCTGACGCCGGGCACCGGCCGCGCGTCGGCCTGGTCCCTGAGGAACCGCACAGCGTCCTCGACGGTGAAGCCGGGGCTCAGTTGGGTGGTCAGGGTCACTGAGCGTAGACGGTCGACGCGGGGACGGTCCGGCGTGTCGCCGCGCAGCTGGGTGGTCACCACGGTCGACAGCGGCACCAGGGCGCCGGAATTGGTGCGGACGTTCAGCCGGTTCAGGTCCTCGACGCTGCGGCGTTGGTCGAGGTTGGTCTGCAGGATGACGTCGTATTCCTGGCCGTTCTTGATGTAGGTCGTGGCGCGGCGCGAGCCGAACATCGTCTCCAGGGCCCGGCCGATCGACTGGGCCGAGACACCCAGGCTGGCGGCCTTGTCCAGGTCGATCTGCACCGACAGACGCGGCGCGGTGGGCTCGTAGTCCAGGCGCGGACGCGAGAAGCCGGGATTGCCCTGCGCCTCGGCCAGGATCGGCTTCAGCCAGTCGGCCAGCTGGACATAGTCGTTGCCGACGGCGATCAGGTCGACATTGGTGCCGCCCCCGCCGCCCCCGCCGCCGCCCCGCTGGAACGGCCCGCGCACGCTGGCGATCGCCCGGACGCTGGTGATCTTGGCGAGGTCCTTGTTCAGTTCGGCGGCGACCTGGTCGGCGGTCTTCTTGCGCTCGCCCCATGGCTTCATGACGATGACGCCGTTGCCGCTGTTGAACGAATTGCCGCCGAACCGCGGGATCGTCACGATCGTACGCTCGGCCTCGCCCTGCTCCCGGTACTTGCCGATGATCTTCTCGACCTTCAGGCCGATGCCCTGGATGTAGTCGTAGCCCGCGCCTTCCGGCCCGTTGATCGACACGTCGACCCGGCCGCGGTCCTCCGGCGGTACCAGTTCCTTGGGAAGGCTGACGAACAGCAGGCCGGCGAAGGCCGCCAGGATCACCACCAGGCCGCCGGCGATCGCCGCCGACCAGCCGCCCAGGATGCTCTCCAGCGACGCGCGGTATGAGGCCTTCAGCGCGTCCATGGCCGCGTCGACGCGACGGGCCAGCCAGCCCTCGCCATGCGCGGGCTTCAGCAGCTTGGAAGCCATCATCGGCGATAGCGACAGGGCCAGCAGGGCCGAGAAGGCCACGGCCGCGGCGATGGCCACGGCCAGCTCGACGAACAGGCGGCCGATATAGCCCGGCAGGAACATCAGCGGCGCGAACACCGAGACCAGCACGATAGTTGTGGCCACGACGGCGAAGAACACCTGGCGGGTGCCGCGCTCGGCGGCGACCAGGGCCGGCTCGCCCTCGTCCACCCGGCGCTGGATGTTCTCGACCACCACGATGGCGTCATCGACCACCAGGCCCACGGCCAGAACCAGGGCCAGCAGGGTCAGCAGGTTCAGCGAGAAGCCCAGCGGGGCCAGGACGATGAAGGTCGACAGGATGCAGATCGGCGCGACGATCGAGGGGATCAGAGCTGAACGCCAGCTGCCCAGGAAGATCAGGTTGACCAGCACCACGAGGCTGATCGACATGCCCATGGTGATCCAGACCTCATGGATGGCCTCTGCGGTGAACACCGAGTTGTCCACGGCCACAACCATCTTGGTGCCGGGCGGCAGGGTCTGGTTGATCGCCTCGACCTCGGCGCGCACCGCCTTGGAGATGGCGACGTCGTTGGCTTGCGATTGGCGGGTCAGGCCGATGCCGACCTGGTCGACGCCATTGCCGCGGAACAGGCGACGGCGCTCGTCCGGCCCTTCCTCGATGCGCGCCACGTCGCCCAAGCGGAGCACGAAGCCGTTGGCGTCGGCCGCGCGCAGCGGCAGGCGGGCGAACTCTTCCGGCTTGGCGTACGAGCGAGCCACGCGGATGGTGAAGTCCTTGGCGGCGCTTTCCAGCGAGCCGGCCGGCAGTTCCAGGTTCTGGGCGTTCAGCGCGTTCTCGACGTCGTCCACCGAGACGCCGCGCGCGGCCATCTCGTTGGCGTCCAGCCAGACCCGCATGGCGTAGATCTTGGCCCCGAACAGGTTGGCCTGGGCCACGCCGTCGATCGTCGACATCCGCTCGACCAGATAGCGGTCGGCGTAGTCGGCCAGCTGCAGCGGATCCAGCGTGGTCGAGGTCAGGTTCAGGATGATGATCGGCGAGGCGTCGGCGTTGGCCTTGGCGATCTGCGGCGGATCGGCCTGATCCGGCAGATTGCTGGTCACCCGGCTGACGGCGTCGCGCACGTCGTTGGCGGCCGCGTCCAGGTCGCGGTCCAGGTTGAAGGTGATGGTGATCTGCGAGCGGCCGTCGCGGCTGCTGCTGTTCACCCGGTCGATGCCCTGGATGCCGGCCACCTGGCGCTCGATCACCTGGGTGATGCGCTCCTCGATGACCTCGGCCGAGGCGCCGCGATAGGTCGTCTGGACCGAGACCACGGGCGGATCGACGCTGGGCAGCTCACGGATCGGCAGCGAGCTGAACGCCGCCAGGCCGATGACGCAGAGGATGATCGCCGCGACGGCGGCGAAGACGGGACGACGGACGGAAAGATCGGACAGCATCAGCCGGCCTTCCGGCCAGGACCGCCCGGCTCGCCGCCCTTACCCTTGGCTTCACCCTTGCCGCCGCCGATCGGCGCGCCGTCCTGGATGCGGTTGAGGCCGTCGGCGACGATCTTGTCGCCCGTCTTCAGGCCCGCGCGAATCTCGACGAAGCCAGCCTCGGTGATGCCGGTGTCGACGTCGGTGCGGCGGGCGACCATGCCCTTGGGGCCCTTCTCGATACGGTAGACCGAGGCCTGATTGCCCTCGAACTGCACGGCGGCTTCCGGCACGGCGACGGCGGTGCGCACGCCCTGGTCGATGGCGACCTTGACCAGCATGCCCGGCTTCAGACGCTCGTCGGCGTTGGGGAACTCGGCGCGCGCCTTGATGGCGCGGGTGGCCGGGTCGATGCGGGTGTCGATCTGGGCGATGCGCCCCTGGAAGGTCTGGCCCGGCAGGGCGTCGGGCCGCGCTGCGATCGGCAGGCCCACGCGCAGGGTTTGCAGGTAGCGGTCGGGCACCGAGAAGTCGACGCGGATGACGGAGGCGTCGTCCAGGCTGACGATCGGCGTGCCGGCGGCGATCAGCATGCCCGGCGCGACGTCAGAGATGCCGACGCGGCCCGAGAACGGCGCGCGCAGCACGCGGTCCAGCTTCTGGGCCTGGGCGGTGCCGACCGACGCCCTGGCGACCTCCAGGGCCGACAGGTACTGCTCGGCCGTGGCCCGTGGGGCGATGCCCTTGTCGGCCAGCGTCTTCCAGCGCGCGTAGTCGCGCTCGGCCTGGGCCAGCCGCGCCTTGGCTTCCGAGACCCCAGCGTCTTCCTGGTCGGCCTTGAGGGTGACCAGCACCTGGCCCCGCGACACGGCCTGGCCGTCGCGGAAGTGCACGGCGGTGATCAGTTCCGGCGTGTTCGAGGTGATCGTCACCGACTGCCGCCCCTTGGCTGCGCCCAGCACTTCGATGCGGTCGGTGAACGACCGCTCGCCGACCACCAGCTGCGAGACATTGGTCGCGCGGCCGCCGGCGCCCCCGCCCTTGGCCTCCTTGTCGGCGAAGACCAGCTTCCAGCCTCCGACGACCAGCATCAGGACAACGGCGGCCAGGGCCGCCACGAGGAAGAAGTGCCTACGGATCAAGAAACGGCTCCGGGCGCCGAAGGGACTCGGCGAAGCTATGGCTGCGGCTGATATGCACCGCAGCCTAAAGCGGCGTCCAGTGACAGGCGGATGACGGACTATTGCAGTCCTGAAACAAGCTAAAGGCGTCGCCACAATGCGAGGACGACGCCCTGATCGCGAGCGGTTTCGCGACCGGAGAGCGTCTGGCGCCAGCCGATCTGCGCGCTCCAGTCCCCGAACGATTGCACGACGGAGAATTCGTGTTTCAGCCACCGGGCGTGTGTGCGTCCGGTTTCGGTCCGGCCGGCATAGGCCTGGGACAGCAACAGGATGTTCTTCCTGGGGCGAACGCCCAGCGTGGTGTCCAGCCGGGTCTCGTCCGCCAGCCCCTGCCGCTTCAGCCGCGCGGCCTGAACCTCGACATACAGCGGGCGCCCCCGCCAAGTGGCCGAGCGACCGTAGAAGGCGCGAGCTTCCAGATCGAGGCTCCCCTGGCCCGGCGCGGCATAGCCGGCGTTGCGGCCCGCGCCCGCTTCGCCGGCGCCCAGATAGACGGCAAGCGATGAGCGCTCATCGCGCAGAACCGCCCACCGCAGGCCCGCCTCGATCGGTCCCCGTCCCGAGTATTTCGCCCAACGGTCGTGACCGCGCGTGACGCCGGCCTTGGCCTGGAGCGTCAGGCGCGGGGTCAGGCCGCGCTCGACGAAGACCGAGAGGGTCTCGTCACGGCGCGGATCGATGTCGACCACGGCGGCGTCGCCATCGTAGCCCGTGTCGGCGGTCGTGCGCTCGTACTTGACGATCAGCTGGGCGCCCCCCGGCTCCAGGGGCCATGCGCCGGCCAGCGCGCCAGACGCCAGGCCCGAAAAAGCCGTCGCGATCGCCGGGATCGCGACGGCTCTCCAGGCCCTCGAAACGATTGCTAGTCCGCGTAGCCGGGCAGCTCGCGGTCCAGCCTGCGCAGGCAGCCGGGCCAGGCCAGGCCGCCGATCAGTCCCATGCCCATGCCGGTCTGCTTGCGCACCTCTTCCTGCGCCGCATCGGGCGCCAGGAGGACGTTGTCGCGTCCGATCGACAGAGCCATCACCTGCTGCGCGCACGCCCGCTCCAGGAAGAACATCCCCAACCAGCACTCGGCCGCCGAGCCGCCCACCGACAGCGTGCCGTGGTTGCGCAGCATCATCAGCTTCTTGGACGGCCCGAGGTCGGCCACCAGCCGCTCCCGCTCGTCCAAGTTGAGAGCAATGCCTTCATAGTCGTGATAGGCGAGTTGAGGCAAGACGATTAGCGAATGTTGCGTCAGCGGCAGCAGGCCTTCCCTGTGCGCCGACACCGCCACGCCCTGGTCGCTGTGCAGATGCATCACGAACTGGGCGTCCTCGCGCGCGGCATGGATGGCCGAGTGGATCGTGAAGCCCGCCGGATTGATATAGTACGGCGTCTTGTCGACGATGTTGCCCTCCAGATCGACCTTGACCAGGCACGAGGCGGTCATCTCGCCGAAGAACATGCCGTAGGGATTGATCAGGAAGTGATGCTCGGGCCCCGGGACGCGGGCCGAGATGTGGGTGAAGATCATGTCGTCCCAGCCGTGCAGGGCCACCAGACGATAGAGGGCGGCGAGATCGACCCGCGCCTGCCACTCCGCGTCGCTGACCTTGCCCTTGAGGGACGTGATGGGCAAAGCGCCGTCGGCCATGGTGAGCCTCCCGTAGGTTATCATTGTTGACTTAGAGCGTCGCGCCGAGGCGCCTCACCGTCAAGAGGCCCGATAAACCCGCGTCTCCGCTTGCCAGCCTGACCCTGGCGCCGGACCGTCCCTTCGAACATGGGAGAGTCGCGGCGGATGCTGACCCTGCTGGGCGTCTTGGTGATCGTGCTGGGCTTCGCCCTGCGCTTCAATCCGCTGCTGGTCGTGGTCGGCGCCGCCCTGACCTCCGGCCTGGCGGCCGGACTGTCGCCGATCGAGGTGCTGGCCGCCTTCGGCAAGGCCTTCAACACCAACCGCTATGTCAGCGTCGCCTGGCTGGTGCTCCCGGCCATCGGCGTGCTGGAGCGGGCCGGCCTGCGGGAACAGGCGCGCAGGACGATCCTGAGTCTGAGGACGGCGACCCCGGGGCGGATCCTGATCGCCTATCTGGCCCTGCGCCAGATCGCGGCGGCGCTGGGGCTGACCCAAGTGGCCGGCCAAGCCCAGACGGTCCGCCCCCTGCTCGCGCCCATGGTCGAGGCGGCCGCCGAACCGCTGGACGATGAGACGCGCCAGAAGGCGCGAGCCATGAGCGCGGCCACCGACAATGTCGGCCTGTTCTTCGGCGAGGACATATTCCTGGCCATCGGCTCGATCTTGCTGATCGTCGGCTTCCTGGCCCAGAGCGGCATCGGCGTGGAGCCGCTGGCCCTGTCGGTCTGGGCGATCCCGACGGCGCTCTGCGCCTTCCTGGTCCACGGCGCGCGACTGCTGCTGTTCGATCGCCGAATGAAGAAGGCAGGGCTCAAGTCATGATCGGCCTGCCGCTCGTCTATCTGCTGGCCGGCCTGATGTTCGCAGCCTTCGCGGGGCTCAGCGCGATCGACCGCGAGAACCGCAAGCGCTTCGGCAACGCCGGCTTTTGGGCGTTGTTCTCGGTCAGCTTCCTGGCCGGCGACCGGCTGGGCGACCTGGGCAACGGGATCCTGGCCCTGGCGCTGGCCTTGATCGCCGGCTTCGGCCAGCTGGGCGTTGGCGCGCCCAAGACCACCTCTCCCGAAGCGCGCGAGAGCCTGGCGACCACCTATGGCGCCAAGCTGTTCGCGCCGGCCCTGGTCATCCCCGTGCTGGTGCTGGCCGGCTCACTGGCGCTGAAGCGCCTGCCGTTCGTCGATCCCAAGCAGGCGACGCTGATCGCCCTGGCCTTCGCGGCGCTGGTCGCGGCGATCCTGGCCAAGGTTATGTTCCGCCAGCCCGCCGCCGCGCCGCTCCAGGAAGGCCGGCGACTGATGGATCTGGTCGGCTGGGCCGCCTTGCTGCCGCAGATGCTGGCGGCCCTGGGCGCGGTGTTCGCCGTCGCCGGCGTGGGCAAGACCATCGGCGAGATCGCCGTGCAGCTGACGCCGGTCGACAGCCGCTTCGCCGCCGTGGCGGCCTACTGCCTGGGCATGGCTGTGTTCACCGTGATGATGGGCAACGCGTTCGCGGCCTTTCCCGTGATGACCGGCGGCATCGCCCTGCCCCTGGTCATCGGACGGTTCCACGGCGATCCGGCCGTGGTCTGCGCCATCGGCATGCTGTCGGGCTTCTGCGGGACGCTGCTGACGCCGCTGGCCGCCAATTTCAACCTTGTGCCCGCGGCTCTCCTACAGTTGAAGGACCGCTACGCCGTGATCCGCGCCCAAGCGCCGACCGCGGCGATGATGCTGGTCGTCAATGTGGTGCTGATGAACGCCCTCGCCTTCCGCTCATGAGCCTGGCCCGCTCCACCGCCTCGCGCTTCGCCCGGATCGGCCTGGGCCACATCACCCGCGAGTACCCCAACAAGCTGGATCACCTGATGGCCGGGCCGGAAGACGTCCGCTCGCCGCGCGACCTGCATCCGATCTTCTTCGGCAGCTTCGACTGGCATTCGTGCGTGCACGGCTACTGGCTGCTGGCCACGCTGCTCCGCCTGCGTCCCGAGATGCCCGAGGCCGAGGCGATCATCGCCCTGTTCGATGACGCCTTCACCGGAGAAAAGGTCGCCGGCGAACTGGCCTATCTGGCCCGCCCCGAGAGCCGCGGCTTCGAGCGCCCCTACGGCTGGGCCTGGAGCCTCATGCTGCAAGCCGAGCTGCTGCGACACGCTCGCCCCTGGGCCGCGATCCACGCGCCGCTGGCCGCGGCCTTCCGGGAGCGCTTCCTGGCGTTCCTGCCGATCGCAGACTATCCGGTCCGGACGGGAACGCATTACAACACCGCCTTCGCCCTGGTCCTAGCCTACGAGTTCGCCGAGATGACCGGCGACCAGGCCTTTTTCGACGTGCTGCAGAACCGGGCCTTGGTCTGGTACGGCCAAGACGCGGCCTGCCCCGCCTGGGAGCCGTCCGGCGACGACTTCCTCTCGCCCGCCCTGATCGAAGCCGAGGCCATGCGCCGCCTGCTGTCGCGCGAAAAGTTCGAGCTGTGGTTCCCGCGCTTCCTGCCGAACCTCGCCCAGAAGCAGCCGGCCACGCTGTTCACGCCCGCCCGGGTCAGCGACCGCACCGACGGCAAGATCGCGCACCTGGACGGCCTGAATCTGTCGCGCGCCTGGAACTGGCGGACCCTGGCCGCCGCCATGCCCGAGGCGGACCCGGCCAAGCCCCACGCGATCAACGCCGCGCTCAATCACCTAGCGGCGGCTGTTCCGCACGTCTCCGGCGACTACATGGGTGAGCACTGGCTGGCGACCTTCGCCCTGCTGGCGCTGGAGAATGGCTGAAGCGCAAGCTTGGCCATACAACCCAGGCGACAATACGGTCTTGCGCAAAAGTCCGCCCACGGTTTACAATCGTTGACAATGCAAGGGGCCGGGTTCGCGTTAAGGATGACTGCGGACCCTGGCCGAGGGGCGCGATTCTAGTCTAGGAGGCTCGTCGTCATGTCTGACGCCGCGCGCTGCCAGCGTATCGAAATCGCCCACGTTTCCGAAGGATGGGTTGTCACGGAGGATGGCCGCCTCGCCGGCTTCTTCGACAACGCCGAAACCGCCTACAAGCAGGCTCTCGCCATCTGCGGCGATCTGTTCGAGCGCGGCGTTCAGTCCAGGGTGTACGAGTTGCCGGCCCTGGCTTGAAGCCTTTACAATCGTTGACAATCGTCTGACCCCGCTAGGGTTACCATCGTCTGGCTAGGGACTGATCCGCCGCGCCTGGGAAGCGCGGTCTGACGGAGCCATGCCATGGCCCAGACGCGTAACCATCTGCGTACCGAGATCCGCACGTACCTGATCGTCAGCGCGGGCGCCTTCGCCTTGGGCCTGGCCCTCGGCTTCGTGATCCTGGGCGGGCTGGGCTAGCCGGTTCCGCCCGCAGCGTTTATCCGTCAAGGTCGCGTAACGCCGTGTTATCGGCGACCGCGGGGGAGACGCGCATGTACCACAGGATCGTCCTGGCCTTCGACGGCAGCCACGAGGCGCGCAGCGCCTTGCGCGAGGGCGCGTTGCTGGCCCTGCGCTGCGAGGCCAGGGTCTGGCTGCTCTGCGTGCTGGGGGACAACGCCGCCATCGCCATGGCCGAGGGCGTCCAGCCCGGCGCGGCCGAGCAGATCGCCGCCGCCAGCCAGCAATTGGTCGACGAGGGTGTGGCCAAGCTGCACAGCGTCGGACTGCAGGCCACGGGCCACATCGTCCGGGGCGACCCGGCGCCCGCCATCAGCAAGTTCGTGCGAGAGGTCGGCGCCGACCTGGTCGTGCTGGGCCATCGCCGCCGCAGCTTCCTGGAGCGCTGGTGGAGCGGCAAGTCCGGCGCCTACATCGTCGACAATGTCGATTGCAGCCTGCTGGTCGCCCAGCAACCGGTCAGCGACGCGGAGTTCGCCGCCGAAATGGCCCTGCACGCGGTCAAGGCGCCGGCCTGACCGCCCTTGAGCCGAGACCTCAGTCGCCCCGATCGCCCTTCATCAGGCGCGCCTTGTCGCGCTGCCAGTCACGGTTGGCCTCGGTCTCGCGCTTGTCGTGCAGCTTCTTGCCCTTGGCCAGGCCGACCTCCAGCTTGGCCAGCCCCTTGTCGTTCCAATAGAGCTTCATCGGGATCAGGGTGCGGCCGTCGCGCTGCACCGCGCCGATCAGCTTGTCGATCTGGCGGCGATGCAGCAGCAGCTTCCGGTGCCGGCGCGGCTCGTGGTTGAAGCGGTTGGCGTGGCCGTAGGGCGGGATGTCGGCGTTGATCAGCACGATCTCGCGCCCTTCGACCGAGGCGTAGGACTCGGCGATGTTGGCGCGACCGGTCCGCAGGCTCTTCACCTCGGTCCCGGTCAGCATGACGCCCGCCTCGAAGGTTTCTTCGATGAAGTAATCGTAGCGAGCCCGCCGATTTTCCGCGATGGGCTTGGTCATGCTTCGAGACCGGCCTCGCGCATGGCCTCCAGAATGACCGGGCGCACGGCTTCGGCGCAGCTGGTGATCGGCAGGCGCGCCTCGTCCGAGCACAAGCCAAGCTGGGCCATGGCGAACTTGGTCGGGGCCGGCGAGCTGTCCAGGAACAGGGCCTTGTGCAGGCGCACCAGGCGGTCCTGCCAGTAGAGCGCGGTCTCCCACTGACCGCTCATGCAGGCGTTCATGAAGGCGGCGCAGGCGTCCGGCGCGACGTTCGAGGTGACCGAGATCACCCCATGACCGCCGTGAGCCATGTAGCCCAGGGCCGTCGGGTCGTCGCCGGTCAGCAGAACCCACTCGGGGCCGCACATCAGGCGCTGGAAGCTGATGCGGGTCAGGTCGCCCGTCGCGTCCTTGACGCCGATGATGTTGGGCAGATTGGCCAGGCGCGCCAGGGTGTCGTTGGAGATGTCGACGCCGGTGCGGCCCGGCACGTTGTAGACGAACACCGGCAGTTCGACCGCGTCGTTGATCGCCTTGTAGTGCTGGTACAGGCCCTCCTGGCTGGGACGGTTGTAGTACGGGGTCACGACCAGGGCGGCGTCGGCGCCCACGGTCTTGGCGTGGCGGACCAGCATGATGGCTTCGTCGGTCGAGTTGCTGCCCGCTCCCGCGATCACCGGCACGCGGCCGGCGGTGGTCTGCACGCACAGCTCGACGACGCGCTTGTGCTCGTCGTGCGACAGGGTCGAGGTCTCGCCGGTGGTGCCGACGGGCACCAGGCCGTGGACGCCGCCCGAGATCTGCCGCTCCACCAGGGCCACAAACGCTTTTTCGTCCACCTCACCGTCCCGGAACGGCGTGACGAGGGCCGGAATGACGCCCTTGAAGTGAGACTGGACCATGACTTGCAAATTGCCGTGAGGAGACGCCGCGCGATGTTGCGGCTGGACGATGGGGGCGGACAATATGTCCCTGCCCCGCCGCGCCGCAACCGGCGTATCGGGGCAGAGGTGCGGATTTGAGGGGGGAAGACTGTCCGGTCAAGCCCCGCCAACCGGACTTAAACCTATTAGGGCCTGAATCGTCGCATAGGGCGTGGCCCGAGATTCGAGTACAAGACCCTTCGGGGGCTTGGTTAAGGAGAGCGTTTTGGCTTCAGTGGCGCGTCGGATTCTGCTCGGGGGAGCTTGCATCGTGGCCCTGATCGTGGGGGCCGCGGACGCCCAGACGACATCGGGCTACGCTGCGCCGAGCGCCCCTGGCCTGATCACCACGCCGCCGACCGCCGTCTCCAGCGCGCTGTCGGACACCGACGCGGCCAATCTGCAGACGGCGCTGGCCGCCGCCAAGCGCGGCGACGTCTCGGGCGCGCGAATGGCCATGGACAGCCTGCAGGACCCGATCGCCAAGAAGATCGCCCAATGGGCCCTGGTCGACGGCAACGCCGAGGCGATGAGCTTCTTCGAGCTGGACGCCGCCCGCCGCGACCTGGCGGGTTGGCCGCGCGGCGCCCGCCGCGACGCCGCCGCCGAAAAGGCCCTGTCGACCTCGGGCCTCGATCCGGCCCGCATCATCGCCTGGTTCGGCGGCGCCCAGCCGGCGACGGCCGAAGGCGCCATGGCCCTGGCCAGCGCCTACCAGGCGATCGGCAAGGTCCAGCCAGCGACCGACCTCATCCGCCGCACCTTCCGCGACAAGGTGTTCGAGGCCGACGCCCAGCGCAGCATGATCGCGCGCTTCGGTTCGATGCTGACGCCGGACGACTATGTCCGCCGCGCCGACATCCTGCTGTACGGCCAGCAAGGCCCGGCCGCGCGCGACATGGTCGCCATGCTTTCCGACACCCAGCAGGCCGCCGCCCGCGTGCGCATGGCCTATCGCGCCAACTCGGCCAGCGCCAACGACCTCTACAACGGCTTGACGCCGGACCTGCAGGCCTCGCCGGGCGTCGTCTTCGAGCGCGCCGCCTATCTGCGCCGCAAAGGCATGGACACCCTGGCCCTGCCGATGGTGGTCAACTTCCCGGCCCCGCCGACGGAAGAAGCTTCGACCGCCATCTGGAAGGAGCGCAAGCAGCTGGTGGTCGCGGCCCTGAAGGCCGGCGACAGCAACGGCGCTTACGCCGCGGCCAACAACGTCCAGGCCCTGGCCCCGGCCGACATCGCCGAGAGCGAGTTCTACGCCGGCTGGATCGCCCTGACCCGCCTGAAGAACCCCGACGCGGCCGCCGCCCACTTCGCCCAGATCGCCGCCGTCGGCGCCTCGCCGATCACCAAGGGCCGCGCCCTCTACTGGCAGGGCCGCGCCGCCGAGGCGCAAGGCGACCCGATCGCCGCCCAGGCCTTCTACTCCGAGGGCGCGCGCTACATCACCACCTTCTACGGCCAGCTGGCCGCCGAGAAGGCGGGACTGAAGGAGCTGCGCCTGGAGCGCGACCCGGCCATCACCCAGGCCGACCGCGCCCGCTTCTACGGCCGCGAGCAGGTCCGCGCGGCGCGCATCCTGGCCGACCTGGGCCAGCGCGACCTCTTCCGCAGCCTGGTTCTGTATATCGACGACACCCTGCCCAATGCCGAGGAGTCGGCGCTGCTGGTCGACCTGGCGCGCGGCTACGGCGACCAGGATTTGGCCATGCGCGCGGTGCGCACCGCCGCCCAGCGCGGCATGACCCTGCCCGAGCGCGGCTATCCGCTGCTGGACCATCACTTCACCCCGGGTCCCGGCGCCGCCGAGACGGCCTTCGTCTATTCGATCTCGCGGCAGGAAAGTAACTTCGACCCGCAGGCCCGGTCGGGCGTCGGGGCGCGCGGCATGATGCAGCTAATGCCCGCCACCGCCTCGCTGGTCGCCCGCAAGCTGGGCGAGAGCCACAGCATCGATCGCCTGTCGGACGCGCCCTACAACATGCGCCTGGGCTCGGTGTATCTGGGCGACATGGTCCGCAGCTTCAGCGGCTCGTACATCATGGCCGCCGCGGCCTACAACGCCGGTCCCGGCCGTCCCGCCCAATGGGCGGGGCTCTGCGGCGACCCGCGCGGCGCGTCCACCGACCCGCTCGACTTCATCGAGTGCATCCCCTTCTCCGAGACCCGCAACTACGTGATGCGGACCCTGGAGACGACCATGGTCTACCGCGCCCGCCTGGCCGGCGGCGTGGCCCCGCTGACCCTGTCCAGCGACCTGAAGCGCGGCGGCTATGTCTACACGCCGTCGGTCGCCTCGGCCGACACGGGGACGGCGCAGCCCTAGGCTCGGCGCGCCGCCAGCACCGGGCCGGCCTCGGTCTCGATCAGCGCGCCATCCAGGCGGAAGACCTGGCTCAGGATGAATCGCGACAGCGCCTCGCGCGGCGGCCCCTCGGCGACGATGCGGCCGTGATCGACCACGAGGATACGGTCGCACGACCGGGCGGCCAGGCCCAGATCGTGCAGCGTCACCACCACCGCCGCGCCCTTGACGGCTTCGGCGCGCAGAAGGTCGAGCGTCAGCAATTGGGCGTCCGGATCCAGGCCCGCCACCGGCTCGTCGGCCACCAGCAGCGGCGCGCGCGTGGCCAGCAGCCGGGCCAGCAGCACACGGGCCCGCTCGCCGCCGGACATGTCCAGCACGCCGCGATCGGCCAGGTCCGCCGCGCCGACGCGGGCCAGGCAGTCCAGCGCCAAAGCGTCAGCGGCGACGTCGGAAAGATCGCTCGCGCCCAAGGCCGCGACCATGCGGGCCGGCAGGTTCCAGGCGACGCGACGGTCCTGCGGCAAGTAGCCGACCAGCTTGGCCCGCGCGTCCGGCGTCAGGTCAGCCAGCAACCGACCCGACAGCCGCGCCTCGCCCGTCGCCAGCGGCAGCAGGCCCAGACCCGCGCGGAGCAGACTGGTCTTGCCCGCGCCGTTGGGGCCGACCACGCCGACCACCTCGCCGGCGGCGACGGACAGGGACGCGGCGTCCAGCACCGTCTTGCGGCCCCAAGCCCGGCCAGGATGGCGGGCGGTCAGGTCGGCAAGGCTCCAGACCGCGCTCATGCCCGCCAGCTCCGCGAGGCCCGCCAGGCCAGCAGGCCGAAGGCCGGCGCGCCGAACAGGGCCGTGACCACGCCCAGCTTCAGCTCCTGGTCGGTCGGGATCAGGCGCGCCGCCAGATCCGCCAGCACCAGCAGCAGCGCTCCGGCCAGGGCCGAGGGCCACAGGATCCGCCGGGGATCGTCCTTGACCAGCGCGCGCACCAGATGCGGCGCGGCCAGGCCGACGAAGCCGATCACGCCGGCCGCCGCGACGGCCGCGCCGGTCAGCAGGGCCGCGCCGGCCACCGCATAGACCCGCAGGCGCGTCATCGGCAGACCCGACATCCGCGCAGCCTCCTCGCCCAGGGTCAGCATCCTAAGCCCCCGCCCGGCCCGCACGCACAAGGCCGCGCCCAGCGCCATCGGGACCAGGGCGCGAGCGGCGTCCGTCCAGTCGCGGTTCTCGACCGAACCCATTAGCCAGGCCAGGATCTCGGCCGTCGCCACCGGCGAGGGCGAGAGGTTGAAGACCAGCGCCGTCAGCGCGCCGCCGAACGCCGACAGGGCCACGCCGAACAGGATCAGCGCCTCGGGCTCGCGGAACCGGGCCGCCAGGGCCACGACCATGACCCCGGCGACCAGGGCGCCGACCAGGGCCGCGAGCTCGATCGCCCCCGGCGCCACGGCCAGGCCGGCCGAAATGGCCAGGGCCGCGCCCAGGCCCGATATAGCCGAGACGCCCAGCACGCCGGGATCGGCCAGCGGGTTGCGCAGCAGGCCCTGCATCGTGGCCCCCGCCAAGCCCAGCGCCGCCCCGACCAGGGCCGCGACGGCGACGCGGGGCGCGCGGATAGTCCACAGCACCTCGCCCGGCGGCGAAGCCGGATGGGCCAGCGCCTGGGCGTACTGGGCAAGCGCGAACGGCGTCTCGCCCAGGGACACAGCAAGGACGCTCGCGCCAGCCAGGGCCAGCAGCATCAGCAGACAAAGGCGGACCAGGCTCATCGCGCGGCGGCCTTGGCCAGCATCTCGGACCCGTCGGCGGCGAACCAGGCTCCGCAGCCCACCACCGAAGCCGGCAGCGAGGCGACGGTGCGGGTCTCGACCGCCTTGCGCATCGCGGCGTGACGGCCGGGACCCCAGCGATCGGCGCCGGCGCGCAGGGTGTCGAACAGACCCAGCACCACCGCCGCCGGCGGCTGCATCACCATGCGCTCCAGCGACACCGGCGCGAAGTACGGGTTGGTGTGGGCGTTGGCATAGCCGGCGGCCTTCAGCATGGCGTCGATCAGGGTGCCCGAGCCGGCGGTATAGCCACCCGGAGTAAGATACAGCGCCGGTCGCCCCCGCCCCGCCCCGGCCGAGCGGGCCAGCTGGGCGTCCATGCGCGCGATGATCGCCTCGCCCTCGGGACGCCGGTCCAGCACCGTGGCGACCTTGCGGACATTGGCGCGGACATCGTCGAAGTCCGTCGCGTCGTCGAGGGTGACGGTGGTGATGGTCTTCCTCTCCAGCGCCCGGGACAGCCGTGCGTCGCCGCCCCACAGACGGACCACGACGTCGGGCCTGGCCGCCACTAGGCTCTCGAAGGTCGCCCGCCGCAGCGGCAGGCCGACCGCGTGCTGGCGCATGTAGCTGTCACGCGAGACGGCCCGATGCGACAGGCCGACGATGGTCTCGCGCGGGGCCAGGGCCAGCACGTACTGATCGGCGCAGGAGTCCAGGGACATCACCCGAGGCCGCGCGACGGCCACGCCGGGCGCAAACGCCATCGCCGCCAGAAAGGCGCACAAGACCTTGGCGGCGTTCATGAAATCAGTCCGTGACCAGGCCGTACAGCAGGCCGTCCAGCATGACCTTCATCAGCTGGTCCTGGTCCGACCAGCCGCGCGAGGGCTTGGTGATCAACAGCGAGACCAGGCCGTGGCAGCCGCTCCACAGCACCTCGGCCGCCTGCACCGCCGAGCCCGAGCGAAGACGGCCCTGGGCGGCGATGGCGTACACCGGCTCGCTGAACTTCTCGAAGCAGCGATCGCCCAGCGCCAGGGTGTCGGCGATCTTGTCCTGCGAGATATGGTCGCCGGTGCTGCAGAACACCAGCTGGTAGGTGTTGGGGTTGTCGAGGGCGAACTTCATGTACGCTTCGAGCATCAGCCGCACGCGGGCGACGGGGTCGATCGGCTGAGCGGCGATCTCGGTGTTGAGCTCCAGCAGACGCTCGATGGCGTCGTTGGAGATCTCCATCAGGATCTGGTCCTTGTCGCGGAAGTGCATATAGAGCGCCGTCGACGACACCCCCACCGCGTCGGCGATCTTGCGGATCGTCGCGCCGGCATAGCCTTCGGCGATGAAGATCCTCTCGGCCGCCGCCAGGATCTCGCCTCGCCGCAAGTGCCCATCGCCCTTGGGCTTTCGCGCGGACTTGTGAGGCTTCTTCAGAACGACCGTCACGGACTTGGCTTCCCCTGCATTTCCCCCGACGGACACTAAACGGGAATCACCCAGCCGTCGCAAGAACGTGCGTCTCAGGAGAATTGCGGCGCCTCGATCCTCGCGCGCGCGAGGCGCAGCCGCAAAACGCGTATTTTTCCATTTGACAGCTCTTGGTTGCGATTCCGTTATTCACGCCATTGGGTGATCGCCAGTCAGGCAGAGGGTCGGCAGGGGCTTCCATGGCGCGCGAAGACGGACGGCTGGACCTTGCGTCCAGGCCGATGGGCGGACCTGCGCCCATCGAACAGCTGACGAGGCCGGCGCCGGCGTCGCCGAACGGCCGCGACGGGGCGCACCAGACCCTGTCCAGCGCCCAGGCGGCGTCGGTCGCCCTCGCTGGTCTGCTGGCGGCGCTGGGCGTCGCCCTGGATCCGAACAGCGCCTTCACGGTCGTCCACCACCTGTTCTTCGCCGTCTTCCTGCTGGGCGGGATCACGCGCCTGGCGGCGGCGTGTACGCCGCTGCCCCCGAGCGCCGTCCCGCCGCTAGCCGAGGCGGACCTGCCGACCTACACGATCATCGCCCCGCTCTATCGCGAGGCCGAGGTCGTGGCCGAACTGGTCCAGAACCTGATCGCGCTCGACTATCCGCGCGATCGGCTGCAAGCCCTGATCGTGCTGGAGGCCGACGACGAGATCACCAAGGCCGCCGTCCGCGCCATCGACCTGCCCGCCTTCGTCCAGGTGCTGATCGCCCCGCCAGGGACGCCCAAGACCAAGCCGCGCGCCTGCAATCACGCCCTGGACCGGGCGCGCGGCGAGCTGGTTGTGATCTACGACGCCGAGGACATGCCCGAGCCCGGCCAGCTGCGCGAGGCGGCCGCCCGCTTCGCCGCCGCCGATCCCCGCTTGGCGTGCCTTCAGGCGCCCCTTCGGATCGAGAACCCGGGGTTCTCGCTGTTCCTGCCCTCGCAGTTCCGCCTGGAATACGCCGCCCATTTCGAGGTGCTGCTGCCGGCCCTGGCGCGCTGGGGCCTGCCCTTCCCACTGGGCGGCACCAGCAACCACTTCCGAACCGCCGCCCTGCGTCAGGTCGGCGGCTGGGATCCGTACAACGTCACCGAGGACGCCGATGTCGGCTTCCGCCTGGTCTCGGCCGGCCACCGCCTGAACGTCATCGGGCGCGCCACCTGGGAGACCGCGCCCACGACCTGGGGCCAGTGGCTTCCGCAACGCGCCCGCTGGATCAAGGGTCACATGCAGACGGTCGCCGTACATGCGCGCGGGCGCGTCGCCCGCCAGCCGCGCAACGCCGCCGCCCTGGCGCTCACCCTGGTCCAGTCGGTCCTGTCCTCGCACCTGCACGGCCCGGTCATGCTGATCGCCGGCGCGGCGGCGACGATCGACTACTTGCCCGACGGCGCCTTCAGCATCCCGCCGCTAGACCTGGCGCTGTATGTGTTCGGCTGGAGTTCGGCGGCCATCGCCGCCACGCGGGGCGTGCTGCGCGCGGGCGGCCAGCCCAAGTTCCTCGACCTGTTCGGCATGCCCGCCTATTGGCTGCTGCAGAGCGTGGCCGCCGCCAAGGCGTTGCATCAGTTCATCACCGCGCCGCACCGCTGGGACAAGACACGACACGCCCCGCGCTCTGGACCTCCCGCCCCCTAAGGCGGTATGGGCGGACGATGGCTCCGAAGATCGCTCCCGCCCCCATCGTCATGCGCACCACCGGCTGGGCCGACTACGCCCTGCTGGACAGCGGCGCCGGCAAGAAACTGGAGCGCTACGGCCGCTACACGGTGGTGCGTCCCGAGCCGCAGTGCTTCTGGGCGCCGCGCCTGCCGGCCAAGACCTGGGAGGCCGCCGACGCCGTCTTCGATCCCACCGACGAGGACGAGGCGGGCCGCTGGCGCTTCAAGGGCAAACCGATCGAGAAGTTCCCGCTGGGGTGGGGCCAGGTCAAGTTCCACGGCCAGTTCACCCCCTTTCGGCACCTGGCCTTCTTCCCCGAGCAGGCCGCCAACTGGGCTTGGCAAGACGAGCGGGTGCGCGCCTTCAAAGGTCAGCCGAAGGTGCTGAATCTGTTCGGCTATACGGGCGTGGCCTCGCTGGTCTGCGCCGCCGCCGGCGCGGCCGTCACCCACGTCGACGCCTCCAAGAAGTCGGTCGGCTTCGCGCGCGAGAACGCCGCCTTCGCCGGTCTCGCCGACAAGCCGATCCGCTGGATCGTCGAGGACGCGCGTAAATTCGTGGCCCGCGAGGTTCGGCGCGGAAACCGTTACGACGGCATCATCCTGGATCCGCCCAAGTTCGGCCGCGGCGCCGACGGCGAAGTCTGGCGCCTGTTCGAGGATCTGGCGGCCCTGACCAAGGACTGCGCCGCCCTGCTGTCCGACGACGCCTCGTTCCTCTTGATGAACGCCTATGCCGCCCGCGTCTCGGGCGCGGCGATGTCAGGCCTGCTGGCCCAGGAACTGGAGGGCCGGGGCGGCGTCATCGACTGGGGGGAGCTCTCCTTGGTCGAAGAGAAGGGCGACCGCCAGATCGGCCTGTCGTTCTTCGCTCGCTGGTCGTCCCAAGAAAACGATAGGGAGGGCTGAGCGCGATGAACACCAAGACCGTCACTTCCCTGACCAACAACACCGTCAAGGCCGTCCGCGCCCTGCACATGCGCAAGGAGCGTGAGGAGAGCGGCCTGTTCCTGGCCGAAGGCCTGAAGATCGTCATCGAGGCGATCGACTGCGGCCACGCGCCCAGGATCGTCATGTACGGCCCCGACGCCGCCGACCATCCGATGCTGAAGAAGGCCGTCGCCGCCTGCCTGAAGGCCGGCGGCGAGGTCATCGAGGTCAACCGCGAAATCCTGGAAAAGGTCTCGCGCCGGGATAATCCGCAGGCCGTGGTGGCCGTCTTCAGGCAGGTGTTCACGCCCCTGTCGGCCATCGTGCCCGAGAGCGCTCCGTGCTGGGTGGCGATGCAGGCCGTTCGCGATCCGGGCAACCTGGGCACCGTCATCCGCACCGCCGACGCGGCCGGCTGCGGCGGGGTCATTCTGGTCGGCGACTGCGTCGATCCCTATTCGGTCGAGGGCGTGCGGGCGACCATGGGCTCGATCTTCGCCGTGAAGATCGCCAAGGCCACCATCCCTGAGTTCCTGGCCTGGCGGCAGGAGTGGCCCGGCAGCGTCGTGGGCACCCTGCTGACCGCCACGGTCGACCACAAGTCGGCGGACTACGTGAAGCCGTCGCTGATCCTGATGGGCAACGAGCAGCAGGGCCTGCCGCCCGAACTGGCCGCCGCCTGCGACGTCAACGTCAAGATCCCGATGCGCGGCCGCGCCGACAGCCTGAACCTGTCGGTGGCCACCGGGATCATGATCTATACGGTCACGGGCTGACGCCAAGATGCGCTGATCATCATGGATGCCCTAGGTTCCGGGCCCAGAAGCCCTATTTCGCAGCCGGCTTATTGGTCGCCAGGCCCGCGTCCTTGGCCAGCGCCTCGAACTTCGCGCCGTCGATATGCTCGCCCAGCTTTTCCATCGCCGCATTGACGGCGGGATCCGACATCAGCCCGCGCACGGCGGCCTGGCCGAAACCGCTGAACGCCAGCTGGATCGAGCTTTCCCCTTCGTACTTCAGGGCGGCGACGGCTTCTGAGCGACAGTCCTCCGTCATCAGCCGCTGCATGAGGTGGGCGGCGGTGGCCGAGGTGGCGTCACGCTGCGCATCGGTGAATGTCGTATAGCTCTTCACCGCGGGATGAGCGCCCAGGGCCGAGAACATCCACACCATGAAGGCCACCTGATCGGCCGAGGTGGTCGACTTGACCAGGCAGCGCGACAGGTCGTCGCCATAGACGCCCGCGCGCGCCGAACTCAGCGGCGCGCACGCCAGGACGATAAAGGCCGACGCGGCCGCGAGACGACGCATATTCACTCCGTGAGAAACCTGAAAACAAGCTTGGTCGATCTGATGCAATCTTTGCGCGCGGACGCAAGCCCAATCGCCCATCAGGTTCCCCGCGGCTTCGCCCGGGTGGTCGGCGGCGCGTTCGCCGGATCGTCCGGCCAGACGTGGCGAGGATAGCGTCCCTTCATCTCGACCTTCACCTCGCGCCATGACCCCTTCCAGAAACCTGGCAGGTCCTTGGTGATCTGGATCGGACGCTGGGCGGGCGACAGAAGGGCCAGCGTCAGCGGAACCTTGCCGCCAGCGACGCTGGGGTGCTCGGACAGGCCATACAGCTCGCCCACCCGCACCTCGACGCGCGGGCCGCCCTCGGCCGCGTAGTCGATAGCGAAGGTCGAGCCGGTCGGGGCTTCGAAGCGGGCGGGCAGAAGTTCGTCCATCCTCCGCTGCAGGTCCCAGGGGATCAGAGTCTTGAGGGCGTCATGCAGGGTCCCCTCGTCCAGGCTGGACAACGACGAGCGTCCCGCCAGCAAGGGTTCCAGCCACTCGTCCAGGCGGTCGATCAACGTGGCTTCCGAAAGATCGGGCCAAGGGTCGCCGTCGACGTCGCGCAGAAAGGCCACGCGGTCCAGCAGCGCCTTGGCCTTCTCGCCCAGGCGCAGAGCCGAAAGCCCGTCGGCGCGGACCTGGTCCATCAGCGCGCCGGCGATCATGGCCGGGTCCGGGTTGTCGATCAGCCGCTCTTCCAGAACCAGCTTGCCCAGGCGCAGCAGGCGCTTGGCGCGGACCTTGCCGCCGGCCGTCTCCAGGCGGTCTTCGGCGACCAGACGATCGGCGAAGGCCTCGCGCAGATCGGCCTCATCAACCGCGGCGGCCAGCAGGATGCGGTCGCGGCTGTCGCCGCCGCCCAACTCGCCGACAGCCAGCCAGGGCTCGCGAGCCAGGGGATCAGTCGGCTCCAGATAGACGCCGCGTCCACCGGCCAGCTGGAACTCGCCGGGCTTGCCGCGCGCCTTGGCCACCCGCTCGGGATAGGCCTCGGCCAGCATCAGGCCGGTCTCCATCTCGGCGCCGCCGGATCTCTTGCCGGCCGCACGGCTCCAGCGTTCGACCAGAGCCATGGCGTCGCGGGCTCGTGGCGAGCGATCGCGGTGCAGGTTTTCCAGCCGCCGGCGCAGATCGACATCCTTGCCGCCCAGCCCCTGTTCGGTGAGGACGGCGGCGATTTCGGCGGCCTCGCGGGCCTGGCCAGAGGCGGCGGCGCGGACGACCATGTGCGCCAGACGGGGCGGCAGCGGCATCTCTGCCAGGGCCTTGCCGTGGGCGGTCAGGTCGCCTTGCCCGTCCAACGCCTGGATGCGAGTCAAAAGGGTCCGCGCCTCAGCGTAGGCGGCGGCCGGCGGGGGGTCCAGGAAGGTCAGACCCGAAGCGTCTCGCGCGCCCCAGCGGGCCAGGTCCAGGGCCAGGCGCGACAGGTCGGCCTCCAGGATCTCGGGCCGGGCAAAGGCCGGCAGCGCACGGGTCTCGGGCTCGTCCCAAAGACGATAGCAGACGCCCGGCTCAGTCCGGCCCGCACGACCCCGGCGCTGGTCGGCGGCGGCGCGGCTGACGCGGACGGTTTCAAGGCGGGTGACGCCCGAGGCGGGGTCGTAGCGCGGCACGCGCGCCAGGCCCGCGTCGATCACGACGCGGACGCCCTCGATGGTCAGGCTGGTCTCGGCGATCGAGCTCGCTAACACGACTTTGCGACGGCCGGCGGACGCCGGGGAGATGGCGCGGTCCTGGGCGGCGGGCTCCAGAGCTCCGTACAGCGGCGCAATATCGACGTCGGGCCGACGCAGGCGCTCGTTCAGCCAGCTCTCGGCGCGGCGGATCTCGCCTTGGCCCGGCAGAAAGACGAGGATTGAACCGCCCTCCTCGGCCAGGGCCCGCTCGACGGCGCGGCCCACGCGCTCCTCCAGCCGCTGGCGATCGTCGCGGCCGAGATAGCGGGTGTCGACCGGGAACATCCGCCCCTGGCTCTCGACGATCGGCGCGTCACCCAGCAGCGACGAGATCCGCGCTCCGTCCAGGGTCGCCGACATCACCAAGAGGCGCAGGTCGTCGCGCAGCACGCTTTGGACGTCGCGGGCGAAGGCCAGCCCCAGGTCGGCGTCCAGGCTGCGCTCGTGGAACTCGTCGAACAGCACGGCGGCGACCCCGTCCAGACCGGGATCATCGAGAATCATCCGCGTGAAGACGCCTTCGGTGACGACCTCGATCCGTGTCCTGGCGGACACCTTACTCTGCAGGCGCACGCGAAAGCCGACCGTCTCGCCGACAGATTCGCCAAGATTGGCGGCCAGGCGCGAAGCGGCGGCGCGGGCGGCCAGGCGGCGGGGCTCCAGGACGATGATCTTGCGCCCCTCGCCCCACGGCTCCTCCAGCAGCGCCAGGGGAACCGCCGTGGTCTTGCCCGCGCCCGGCGGCGCGACGAGAACGGCGGTCTCCCGATCGCGCAGGGCGCCTTTCAGCGCGGGAAGGGCCTCGAAAATGGGCAACATCGCGCCCGCTTTAGCGCCCAGCGCGGGCGTCGCCAAGGAGAGCTGGACTAGCCATGGGCGCGGAGAACATTTACGCGCATCCACCGCTCGACCTTGACCCCATGCTCATAAACGGGTCACGGTCCGCAAAATTTTCCAAAGGCGACCCCTGGGGGGAGTCTTGCCTATCCAGGAGGAACTATGTGGCGCGTAAAATCGCTTGATGCGATCCTAGCGACGGCTGAGAAAAAATCCCTTCACCGTTCGCTCGGCGCCTTCCAGCTGACCATGCTGGGCATCGGGGGCATCATCGGCACCGGCATCTTCGTTCTGACGGCCGAAGCGGCCCAGAAGGCCGGTCCGGGCATGATGCTGGCCTTCGTCATCGCTGGCTTCGTCTGCGCCGTTGCGGCGCTGTGCTACGCCGAACTGGCCTCGATGGTGCCGGTCGCCGGCTCGGCCTACACCTATTCCTACGCCGTGCTGGGCGAGTTCGTCGCCTGGCTGGTCGGCTGGGCCCTGATCCTGGAATACGCCGTGGCCGCCTCGGCCGTGGCCGTGGGTTGGTCCGGCTACATCGTTGGCCTGATCGAGCACTCGCTGCACGTCACCCTGCCGGTCGCCCTGACCTCGGGTCCGTACATCGCGGGCGGCATCGTCAACCTGCCGGCCATCATCATCGCGCTGGCCGTGACCGGCCTGCTGATCCTGGGCACCACCGAAAGCGCCACGGTCAACGCCGTGCTCGTGACCATCAAGGTCGCGGCTCTCGTCGCCTTCATCGCCCTGGCCCTGCCGGTGATCAACGACAAGAATTTCCATCCCTTCGCGCCGCTGGGCACGCCGGGCGTGATCGGCGCCGCGGCCTCGATCTTCTTCGCCTATGTCGGCTTCGACGCAGTCTCCACGGCGGCCGAGGAGACCAAGAACCCGCAGCGCAACATTCCGATCGGCCTGATCGGCTCGCTGGTCATCTGCACCATCTTCTACCTGCTGGTCGCAGCCGGCGCGATCGGCGCCTATGGCGCGCAACCGGTCTTCGGTCCGGCCGGCGAAATCCTGGCGCCGGGCTCCAAGGCCCTGGCTGATCAGTGCTCGACCCTAAGCGCCGCCGGCGACATGCCGCTGGTCTGCTCGCGCGAAGCCCTGGCCCACGTCCTGCGCCAAATCGGCCACCCGGCCGTCGGCAATCTGCTGGGCGTCGCCGCCGGCATCGCCCTGCCCTCGGTCATCCTGATGATGATCTACGGCCAGACGCGCATCTTCTTCGTGATGTCGCGCGACGGCCTGCTGCCGAGCGTGCTCTCGAACGTCCACCCCAAGTTCAAGACCCCGCACATCGTGACCATGATCACGGGCGCGGGCGTCACCCTGGCCGCCGCCTTCCTGCCGGTGGGCAAGCTGGCCGACATCTCGAACTCGGGCACCCTGTTCGCCTTCCTGATGGTGGCGATCGCGGTGATGATCCTGCGGGTCAAGCAGCCGGGCCGCGCCCGTCCGTTCAAAACGCCGCTGGTCTGGATCATCGCGCCGATCGCGGCCGCCGGCACGATCGTGCTGTTCATGTTCCTGCCGCACGACGCCAAGGTGCTGTTCCCGATCTGGTCGGCGATCGGCCTGGTGGTCTACTTCTCGTTCGGCTTCTGGAACTCCAACGTCCGCAAGGGCCTGGACGAGGTTCCGGAACTGGACGCCAACGCCCCGGCGACGGGCGTTCCGCCGATGCCGGGCGCTCCGGCCCCGGGCTCGAAGGAAGAGCGCCAGTAACAGGCTTGGCTTGATCTCCGGCCGAGAGGCTTTAGGTCAAAGAGGGCGGGCGCTTCGGCTCCCGCCCTTTTCTTTTGGAGGTCACGCCATGACCCAAGCCCAGAGTGGGACCATGCCCATCGCCGCCGTGATCGCGCCGGTCACCCCGCTGCAGCAGAACTGCACGATCGTCTGGTGCACGAAGACGCTGAAGGCCGCCGTCATCGATCCGGGCGGCGAGGTCGACCGCCTGCTCAAGGCCATCGCCGACAAGGGCCTGACCCTGGAGAAGATCTGGATCACCCACGGCCACATGGACCACGCGGGCGGCGCGGCCGAGCTGAAGGTCCGCACCGGCGTCCCGATCGAGGGCCCGCACGAGGACGACCAGTTCTGGATCGACCGCATCCAGCAGAGCGGCGAACAGTACGGCATGCCCGAGGCCCGGATCTTCGTCACCGACCGCTGGCTGAAGGACGGCGACAAGGTCACCCTGGGCCAGACCGAGTTCGAGGTCTTCCACTGCCCCGGCCACACGCCCGGCCACGTCGTCTTCTTCCACCGCGAGACCAAGTTCGCCCAAGTCGGCGACGTGCTGTTCCAGGGCTCGATCGGGCGGACGGACTTCCCGCTGGGCAACCACCAGGACCTGATCGACGCGATCACCCAGAAATTGTGGCCACTGGGCGACGATGTGCGTTTCGTGCCGGGCCACGGCCCGATGTCGACCTTCGGGGCCGAGCGGCGCAGCAATCCATTCGTGGGCGACCGCGTGGTGGCGGCGATGCAGGCGCAGGGCTCGGCCTATCAGGCGCCGCAGAACCACTCGCCCGGATAGACCCCAGCTGAGAGTCCGGCCCATTCAAGGGGGGAAAGGATGGGCCGGATCTCTCGCCGGCGGTCCGCCTGGGTGGGGGAAGGCGGTCCGTCGGTGCGACATCGGATCGCATGACTGGGTTGCGCCGCTGTTTCAGGCGTGAAATCTGACCGTGATGGGGACGTGACAGGAACATCCCATGGAAAATGTCCAGAACACCGTTCAAGGCGAGCTCGACGCCCCGCGCGGCGCGGCTCCGCGCATCCTGATCGTCGATGACGATCCGGGCATCCGCGATGTCGTCTCCGACTTCCTCACCCGCCACGGCTACGCGGTCGAGACCGCCCAGGACGCCCGCACCATGGAGCAGGCCCTGGCGCGCGGCCCCATCGACCTGATCGTGCTGGACGTCATGCTGCCCGGCGAGGACGGCCTGGCGATCTGCCGCCGCCTCTCCGCCGCCAGCGACGGCCCCGCCATCATCATGCTGTCGGCCATGGGCGAGGAGACCGACCGCATCGTCGGCCTGGAGCTGGGCGCCGACGACTACCTGCCCAAGCCCTGCAATCCCCGTGAGCTCCTGGCCCGCGTCCGCGCCGTGCTGCGCCGCCGCCAGGAGCCCCGCGCTGTCGACGACGCCATGGGCGCGGCCTGCGAGTTCGCCGGCTGGCGGCTGGACCTGGTGCGCCGCGAGCTGCGCTCGCCCCAGTCCGTGGTCGTCAACCTTTCCAGCGGCGAGTTCTCGCTGCTGCGCGCCTTCGTCGAGCGTCCGCAACGGGTGCTGACCCGCGACCAGTTGCTGGACCTGGCCCGCGGCCGCGACAGCGACGCCTACGACCGCGCCATCGACGTCCAGATCAGCCGTCTTCGTCGCAAGCTGGACGACGGCGGCGGCAGCGAACTGATCCGCACGATCCGCAGCGAAGGCTACATGTTCACCGCCAAGGTCGTGCGCACCCCATGACCCCATTCCGGCGCGGCGCGCCGCTGTTCGTCCAGGCTCTGGGTCTCGTCATCGTCACCCTGGTGGCGGCTCAGTTGATCTCGATCGCGGTCATCTTCAACCTGCCCCCGCCGCCGCCGGAGTTCTATCGGTCCAGCGAGATCGCGCGCGCCATCCGGTCCGGCCAGCCCGTGCAGCCGCGCGACGGCCGGCTGCTGGTGGTGAAGCAGCGCGGCTCGGTCCGCTCGATCGGTCCCGACAGCCCGCGCCGGATCGACTTCAAGAATGAGATCAGCCGCGCGATCGACGTTCCGGTCGACCGCATCGAGCTGCAGATCGACAACGGCCCGCGCTTCTTCGTGCGACGCGCGCCGGTCACCCCGCCGAAGGCCCGCGACGACGGCCCCCGCACCGGTCCCCCGCGTGAACCCTTCGCCCGCGAGCCCGGCGCGCCGGGCGCGCCGCGCGGCAAGGACGAACCCCTGCTGTTCGGCGATTTCAAGCTGGGGGTCCGCCAGAGCGACGGACACTGGCTGGTGGTCGAGCCCAAGCCAACCTTCCGCTTCGACAGCTGGCAGCAGCGCGTGCTGCTGATCCTGCTGCTGTCGGTGGCGGCCGTGACGCCGCTGGCCTGGCTGTTCGCCCGCCGTCTGGCCCAGCCGATCACCGCCTTCGCCGACGCCGCCGAGCGCCTGGGCAAGGACCCGCGCACGCCGCCACTGAACATCACCGGCTCGGGCGAGGTGGTCGCCGCCGCCACGGCCTTCAACAACATGCAGGAGCGCCTGCGCCGCTACGTCGAGGATCGCACGGCCATGGTCGGGGCCATCGCCCACGACCTGCGCACGCCGCTGACCCGCCTGAAGTTTCGCATCGAGGCCACGCCCGATGACATCCGGACCAAGCTGGCCGCCGACATCGACCAGATGGAGGCGATGATCTCGGCCACCCTGGGCTTCGTGCGCGACACCAACCGCCCGGCCGAGCGCACCAAGCTGGAGCTGTCGTCCCTGGTTGAGAGCGTGATCGACGAAGCCGCCGAGACCGGCGGACGGGCCACGGTCGAACGCGCCGACAAGGTGGTTATCGAGGGCGATCCCGTGGCCCTGAAGCGCATGATCGCCAACTTGGTCGACAACGCCCTGAAATACGGCGGCGCGGTTCGCGGCAGCGTCTATGCCGAGGACGGCATGGCGATCATCGAGATCGACGACGACGGCCCCGGCGTGCCCCCGGCCGAGCTGGAGCGGGTGTTCGAACCCTTCTATCGCGGCGAGCCCTCGCGCAACCGCGAGACCGGCGGCATCGGCCTGGGGCTGGCGGTCGTCCGCTCCCTGGCCCGCGCCCACGGCGGCGACGTCACGCTTCAGAACCGTCCCAGCGGCGGCCTGCGGGCCAGCGTCAGCCTGCCGGCCTGAGGGCGCTTCCGCGATATTTGACGGCAAGCTTCGGCGGCGCTTTGCGGCGGGGGCAGGGCGATTGTTGCCGCGGCGCAAGGCTCACGGCCGCGCCTGACATCGCCGGGAAATCCTGCCGGGCTTCAAAGCTTGGCTGACTGGAGATCCCGCGCATGAACCTTCGCTCGCTCGGACTGACCGCCGCCCTCGCCGCCTCGCTCGCCGGCTGCGTCTCCGGCCCGCCCGATGGTTCGGGAAGTCCCGGCGGTCGCGAAGGTCCGCCTGGGCGCGGCGGTCCTCACGGCGAAGGCGGCCCCAGCGGGCCGCAGCTGTTCATCAGCCCGGCCGGCGAGCCCTTCCGCGCCCCGCCCGGCGCCCCCTACCCGGTCAAGGCCTGGTTCGACGGCGCCGACGCCAACCATGACGGCGCGCTGAGCCGTGACGAGTTCGTCGCCGACTCCCTACGGTTCTTCGCCGTGGTCGACACCGACCAGAACGGCGTCATCGACGGGTTCGAGGTCTCGAACTACGAAACCCGCATCGCCCCCGAGATCATCGGCCTACCCTCGCCAGGCGGCTCGATGCGGCGCGGCCCGATGGGTCAGGGGCCGGGCGGTGATGGCGGTGGCGGCGACGACATGGGCCCGCGCCGTCGCCAGCAGGGCGCGAACGTCCTGCAGGGCGCGGCGCTGTTTGGCCTGATCGCCGAGCCCGAGCCGGTCATGGCCTCGGATGGCAACTTCGACCGCCGCATCATCAAGGACGAGGCGACCAAGGCCGCCAAGACCCGCTTCGCCCTGCTCGACGCCAACAAGGACGGTTTGCTCAAGCTGGAGGAGCTGCCCCAAACTCCCGCCCAGACTGGCTTCCGCCCCGGCGGCAAGGGCAAGGGCGGCATGGGCGGCGGCCCAGGTGGTCGCGGCGGCGGACGGGGCGGCCATTCCCGCGGCGGCATGGGCGGCGGCGGTGGCGGCCCCTTCTAGACTCATCCGCCGACCAGGCTGGCGATGATGTTGATGCCCAAGGCCAGGATGGCGGTGTTGTAGAAATAGGCCGTGGCCGCATGGGCGGTGACCAGGCGGCGCAGCTTGGCCGTCAGGATGCTGTTGTCGGAGACCTGGAAGGTCGCTCCCACGCTGAAGGCCAGATAGGCGAAGTCCATGTAGCTGGTCGGCGGCTCGCCGGGAAACTGGATGCCGCCCTTGCTCTTGCCGTCGCCGAAATGGCGGTGGGCGTAGTGCAGGACGAACACCGACTGCAGCACCAACCACGACAGCACCAGGGTCGCTCCCGCACAGGCGGCGACCAAGGCCTTGTCGGCGCCCGTCGCGCTCTTGGCGAAGATCATGGCGTCGACCACCGCCGCCAGGCTCGCGACGATCGCGGCCAGCACGATCAGCATCAGCACCGGCACGCCCTCGTCTTCCTGGGCGGCGCGCGAGCGAACCTGGGCTTCGTCGGCCTTCAAGAATAGCCGCCACATTGTCAGCAAATAGACACTTGCGGCGCAGTCCCAGCCCAGCAACAGGTGCGCGCCGCGCGGGGCGTCGAAATATTTCGCTGTCATCCAGGCGAAAATTCCCGCCGCCAAACCGGCCGCCAAACGCCAGTGAGACGCGGCGCGAGCGGCCATCTGCTTGGACTTGCGGGTCATTTGCACGCGACTCCTCGGCGCCCGGTCCGTCCCGGTCCGGCGTAATTAGTGCGATCTCACGGTGAACCGAAAGCGTCTTCGCTGGTTACTTCACCGGAACGCGCAGGAAACGACGCCAGTGACCGACCCAGACGCCCCGCCGCCGCCCGAGCCCAAACCGCCCGAGTACGAGCCCGGCGTCACGCCCGTCGAGGAGCCCCCCACCTCGCCGCCGGTCGATCCAGGGGACGACCGTCCCTATGACGCCTGATCTCGCCCGTCCGCCTTGTGACCTGTCCGACTAGGAGCCCCACATGGACATCGATAGCGAACGTCCCCGCGGTCGTCGCGGTTTCGCCGCCATGGACCCGGAACGCCGCCGCGAAATCGCCAGGAAGGGCGGAGCTAGCGTGCCCAGCGAAAAGCGCAGCTTCGCCAAGGATCGAGACCTGGCGGCGAACGCCGGACGCAAGGGCGGCTCGTCCTCGCGCGGCGGTCGCCCCGGCGAACGCGCCCTTTAGCGATTGATCGGAGCAAGATCCGAGACGCGCCGGTTCCGGCTTTCCGGAACCGGCGCGTTTTGGCGTCTATAGGGGTTTGGAGCCCGCCCCGCCTTTAGGCGATCAGGGCGTAGACGGCGAAGGTCGGATCCTCGCTGATCCAGCGCTGGGCTACGGTCCAGCCGGCGCGGCGGGCGATCGCCTCGAAGGCTTCGGCAGGGTACTTGTACGAATTCTCGGTGTGGATGGTCTCGCCGGCGGCGAACCGAAAGCCGTAGTCGCCCACCATGACGATCTGGTCGCGCTTGCTCTCGAGATGCATCTCGATGCGGCTCTCCTCCGCGTTCCAGACGGCTTTGTGGGCGAAGGCCATGGGATCGAAGGTCCCGCCCAGCTCGCGGTTGATATGGACGAGGACGTTGCGGTTGAACGCCGCCGTCACGCCTTGGGCGTCGTCATAGGCCGGGATCAGCACGGCCGGATCCTTGGCGACATCGGCGCCGACGATGAACAGCGAGCCCTCGCCCAGCAGCGTACGGGCCTGGCGCAGCAGGGCCTCGGCCTCATGGGGCGCGAAGTTGCCGATCGTGGAGCCGGGGAAGAAGCCGACAGGCGTGTGGCCCTGGGCCCCTTCGGGCAAGGCGATGGCCTTGGTGAAATCCTCGACCAGCGGCGCGACCCGCAAGGCGGGATAGTCCTGGCGCAAGCTGGCGGCGGCCTCGTCCAGGGCGGTCGGGCTGATGTCGATCGGCGCATAGACCGCGATCTGCGGCGCGGCGTCCAGGACGATACGGGTCTTGGTGCTCGCCCCGCTGCCGAACTCGACCAGGGCCGCGCCGTCCGGGACGCGCGCGGCGATCTCGGGCGCGATCCGACGCAACAGCGCGGTCTCGGTTCGGGTCAGGTAGTATTCCGGCAGCTCGCAGATCGCCTCGAACAGGCGCGAGCCCTCGGCGTCGTAGAAGTACTTGGCCGGCAGGGTCTTGGGGCTGGCTGACAGGCCGGCGATGACCTCGCCCAGGAAGGCGTTCTCGGGCGTCACCTCGGCCAGCCGATCGTCGTCGGCCAGGCGTACGCCGCCGAACATCCAGCGGCTGCCGGGATGAAAGAAGTTGCGGTAGGTCGCCCGCGTGTGTCCCGGCGGCGTGGCCTCGCAGCCGCCGCGCAGGGTCATCTGGTTGACCATGAACTTGCCGTTGTACTCGCCCAGCGCTCCCGGCCCCGGTTTGAAGCCCGGGTAAGGGCTGTAGGCGCTGGCCGTCCACTGCCAGGCTGAGCCGTACAGCTGACGCAGGGCGGTCATGCCGCTGGCGGTGGCCGCGGCCTCCCATTCGGCCTCGGTCGGCAGACGCCGGCCCGCCCAGGCGGCATAGGCGGCGGCCTCATAGTAGCTGACGTGCACGACCGGCGCGTTCGGATCGACCGGATGACGGCCGCGGAGAGTCATGGTGGTCCAGGCGCCGGTCTCGTCGCGCCGCCAGTACGCCGGGGCCTCCCAGCCCTCCTCGTTGACCTTGGCCCAGCCTTCGGACAGCCACAGGTCGGCGCGGCGATAGCCGCCGCCTTCCATGAACGCCAACCACTCGCCGTTGGTCACCAGGCGGTCGGACAGTCGGAACGGCGCGACATAGGCTTTATGACGCGGGCGCTCATTGTCGAACGCAAAGCCCGCCTCGCACGCGCCGATCTCAACAAGACCGCCGGCGAAGCGGTGGAAGCGCTGCGGGCCCGGATCCGGCCGCGCGACGGCCGGGCCCGCCTGGTAGGCCGGGCTGAGCGGGGACTGGGCGAACAGGTGCAGGATGTCCATCAGGATTAGCTCCTGATGTTGCTCCTCATGGTTCAGGCCCAACTCCAGACGCTCGCGAATCTCGGACGCCATGGAACCTTCCAGGAGCGGGCCTTCCAGCAGCCGGGTCATGGCCGCGTCGACATGGGCGCTATAGGCGCCGACCTCCTGAACCGACGGACGGGTCAGCAGACCCCGCTGCGGGCGCGGCTGCCGCGGACCGACCGCCTCGTAGTACGAATTGAACAGATAGCCGAAGCTGGCGTCATAAACTGTGTAGCCCGGCAGGAACGGCGTCAGCAGGAAGGTCTCGAAGAACCAAGTGGTATGGGCGCGATGCCACTTGGTGGGGCTGGCGTCCGGCATCGACTGAGCCGCCTGGTCTTCGGGCGACAGGGGTGCGGCCAAGACCTCGGTGCGCCGCCGCACGCGGCGATAGCGATCGACCAGCGCGTCGACCGACGCATCCAGCAGTTCCATAGCGGGCAGATCGTCCGGGGTCATGGGCCCTCCAGGCCGAGCGGGACTGTGGCGCAACCCCGAGCGACGACAACGTTCCCGGAACTTCGGTGTTCCCGCCGCTGGTGACAAGCCAGACCACAGCGCCTTGCTGACAGGTTGTGGCAGGAGCCCGCCCGCAAGGCCTGAACGATAAAAACGCTTTTCGCGACAGCAGGGTTGGAGGGAGACCGCTCGCGGGGACGTCAACCCTATGAAGGACGCCGGCTGCCCCTTACCGTCGGCGGACCTGCCGGTCGGAGAATTGAGCAGCTCCGACCGGCATCCCACGCTCTTGGAACTCAGGCGTTGAACGGATCGTCGGGATAGGACCGACGACGCCCGCGCAGCCGTCTCGCCCTCGGAGCATTTTTCGATCCGATAACCGTTTCACACTTATCGGAAAATGCTCCTAGGCGGCGCTCCAGGCGGCGGCGGCGCTGGCCGTGTCGGTCAAGATTGCAGTGTTCAGGTCCAGCATCTTCAGCGCCGCGGCGTGCAGCTCGGGCTCGTAGGCCGCGCAGGCGTCGGCCGCGACGAACACGTGGTAGTCGTGGTTGAAGGCGTCCTTGGCGGTGTCGGCGACGCAGCACTCGGTGGTCAGGCCGGCGAGCACCACGGTGTCGACGTCCAGAGCCTTCAATTGCGCGTCGATGTCGGTGTCCCAAAAGGGGCTGTAGCGGGTCTTGCGCAGCACCAGCTCGCCGGGCTGAGGCTGGGGGCCGACGAAATCGCTGCCCGGCGCGCCCGCGCGGCACAGCGCCGGGCCGGCCTCGGGGTCATTGCCGCGCCGACGCATCCGCTCGTCCCAGGCGTCGGAGTCGGTCTCTGGCGTCGTGAACAGGCCCACGAACACCACCGGGACGTCGGCCGCCCGCGCCGCGTCCGCCAGGCGCCCGGCCGCCGCCAGCGCGGCCGGTACGGTCGAGAGGTCCAGTCCCCACTGGGCGGTGAGGCCCTCGGGCGAGGCGAAATCGACCTGCATGTCGACGATCAGCAGCGCCGTGCGGCTTGGCGCGATCCAGTGCTCGAGGTTCACGAGAACACCGCGCGCAGCTTGGGCAAAATCTCGCTCCCGAACATCGACAGGCCCTCCACATAATCGGGGAAGATCAGCATCAAACCATCCAGCTCGCAGTCGATCATGAAGGCCTCGACCTGTTCGCGGCAGGTTCCTGGTGAGCCGACCATGGTCTGGGTCATGAACGCGCCCTGCTTTTCGGCGACCGAGGCCAAGCGCTCGGCCGGCACGCCCCAGCTGGCCAGCATGGCCAGGATCGCGCCCATGTCCGCCCCCCCGGCGTAGCGCCGCACCAGGGCCTCGGCGCCCGCGTCGCTCTCGGCGTGGACGATGGTGCACATGGCGTAGGTGCGGACCGTCTTGCCCAGGGTCGCGGCCAGGGCCTTGGCGCGGCGGGAGGCCTCGCGGTGCTCCTCGCGCGAGCGGCCGCCGATGAAGCAGGCGTCGGCCTCGCGCACCGAGAACTGGAAGCCGCGATCGGACATGCCGGCGCAGATCAGCTCGGGACGCGGCCGCGACAAAGGCTTGGGCCGCGACTGGCAGTCCCGCATCGTGAAAAACTTACCGGCGAAGTCGACGCTGTCCTCGGCCCACAGGCGCTTGACGATGGTCGTCCACTCCTCGGCCAGGGCGTAGCGGTCGTCGTGGGACAGCGAATCGTCCCAGGCGCTCATCTGGTCGAACTCGGCCTTGTAGGCCCCGGCGACGATATTCAGCCCCGCCCGGCCGCCGCTGATATGGTCCAGCGTGGCGATCATCTTGGCCGCCACGGCCGGGTTCTGCAGCAGCGGATGCACCGTGGTCCAGATGCGCACCCGCTCCGTCGCCTCAGCGATGGCGGCCATCAGGGTCACCGACTCAAGCGAGGTTCCCCAGTGGTCGGTCTCGCCGCCAAAGCCGCGGAACTTGCCCATCGACATCACGAAATCCATGCCGACCTGGTCGGCCGCAATGGCCGCGGCGCGGTTCTGGGCGTAAAGGCCGTCCAGCGTGGGGGTAGTTTTCGAGACGATCCACCCGCCATTGGCGACGGGCAAGAAGACGCCGAAATCCTTGTGCTGCGGGGGTCGATCGAACATGGCGCGGATCATCACGCGCTTCGCCCGCGCAAACAACCGCCCGCCCCTTGACGCAGCGCCCGCCAACGCCATCTGCACCCTGCTCGCCGGCGTCCGGACCGCGCCACGACCGCGCACCGGAAAACAAAGGTCTTGGGCGAATGACAACGTGGGACTATCCATTCCCCAAATGCTCACCCAGACCGACGGCGCTTCGGCCGTCCCCACCACGCTCAGCGCCGCAGAACGGGCCCGCAATCGTCGCCGGGCGCCGGTCCGACGCCTGCGCCTGGCGTTGGCGGTCTTTGCGATCGGCGTCAGCGTCGCCGTGGTCGGCCAAGCTTTGCTGCGCAGCTTCGCGTCGAACAAGATCCAGACCCAGGCGGCCAATACGCCTCTGCTGTTGAACAAGCCGCGCTTCACCGGCGTGTTGAAGGACGGTCGCGCCTTCCTGATCACCGCCGACCACGCCGAGCGCGACGCCAAGGACCAGAACCTGGTGCGGCTGACGGCGCCGCTGCTGGTGCGCGGCTACGGCGCGCCCAATCCCAGCCAGGCCACGGCCAAGACCGGGCTCTATCGCGAGGCTGAGCACACGCTGCTGCTGTCCGACCAGGTCAAGATCACCAGTGCGGAAGGTTATGACTTTGACGCGCCCCAGGCCTTGATCGACATGCGCACCGGCGAGGTCAGCGGCGGCGCGGGCATCGCGGGCTCGGGTCCGAAGGGCAGCACGCGCGCCAACAGCTACAACGTCACCGACAAGGGCGACCGGGTGGTGCTGAACGGTCGCGTGCGCACCCGGCTGGAGCCGCGTCGCTGACGTGGCCGCCGCCAAACGCGTCTGCTTCCTCTACATCGCGCAACACCATCAGGTCTGGCACAGCCTGTCGGTGGCCGTCGCCATGGCCAGACGCTGGCCAGCCATCAAGGTCGAGATCGCCGCGACCACACCCGACCTGATCGACTATGTCGCCGGCCTGATCGCCGAGCTGGGCGGCGCGCCGATCGAGCTCGTCCTGCTGCCGCCAGCCTGGCTGCGGCGGCTGGGCGGCGGCGGGGCCCCGCCCAAGGCGCCGATGCTGATCGCCAACGCCCTGCGGCTGGCCCGCTACGACGCGGTGATCACGCCGGAGCGCACGACAACTCTGCTGCGCCGCCTGGGTGTGCGCCACCCGTTGCTGGTCTACACCCAGCACGGGGCCGGCGACCGCGAAGGCCCGTTCGAGCCGCGCCTGAAGCTGTTCGACCTGGTCATGGCCGCCGGCCGCAAGCAACGCGACAGGATGCTCAGCGAAGGCTGGGTCACCGAAGACACCTGCGCCATGGTCGGCTATCCCAAGTTCGACCTGGTCGACGAGCTGCCGCCGCGCCCCGCCCCGCGCTTCGACCATCCGGGCCCGGTAGTGCTGTACAATCCGCACTTCCACGCCGAGCTGGGCTCCTGGCCCAAGTGGGGCAAGCAGGTGCTGGAGCACTTCGCGGCCAACGACCGCTACAACCTGATCTTCGCCCCGCACATCCGCCTGTTCGAGACCGCCTCGACCGAGGAGCGCGCGGCGTTCAAGACCTTCGCCGAGAACCCCCGCATCCATGTCGACCTGGGCGGGCCGGCCGCGGCGGACATGACGTACACCAAGGCCGCCGACCTCTATCTGGGCGACGTCTCCAGCCAGGTCTACGAGTTCCTGCGCACGCCCAAGCCGTGCCTGTTCCTCAACAGCAGCGGCGCGGCCTGGTGCGGCGACCCCAGCTTCCATCACTGGCTGTACGGCCCGGTGCTGGAGAGCATCGATGGCCTGGGCGAAGGCCTGGACCAGGCCTTCGCCACCCACGAGGACTACCGCGAGACCCAGGTCTGGGGCATCGACGAGACCTTCGACGTCAGCAACGTCACCGCCTCGGTGCGCGCCGCCCGCGCCATCGTCGACAAGCTGGAGCGCGCCGCATGAGCGAGGCCGCGCCGCAGGCGGCCGCGCCGGTCTCGCCGCTCAAGAAGGTGCTGGGCAATGCGGGCCAGCTGTTGAGCGGTCGCGTGGTCAACGCGATCGTCGGCCTGGCCTATATCGCCCTGACCGCCCGCAGCCTGGGCAAGGAGCTGATGGGCGTGGTCGTGCTGATCAACGCTTTCGCCCAGTTTCTCGGCGAGGTGGCCCACTTCCAGTCCTGGCAGACCCTGATCACCTACGGCACGGCCCCGGCGATGGAGGGCGACCGGCCTCGCTTCCAGCAGGTGCTGCGCCTGTCGCTGCTGCTGGACCTGATCAGTGGCGTGCTTGGCACGGCCCTGGGCGTCGCGGGCGCCTTCCTGTTCTGGCGCGAGCTGCAATGGCCCGCCGACATGGCCGGCTATGGCGCGCTGTACGCCCTGTCGATCGGGGTGATGACCTCGGCCACGGGCGTTGGTTTGCTGCGCCTGTTCGACCGCTTCCGCTTCCTCGCGGGCCAGCAGGCGGTGAGCTCGCTGGCGCGGATGATCGGCTGCGCGATCTGCGCGGTGCTCCAGGCCCCGATCCAATGGTTTCTGCTGGCTTGGGCCGCGGGCACCTTCGCCTCGTTCTTCTACATCGCCGCCATCGCCGTCTGGGACCTGAACAAGCGCGGCCTGCTGAAAGGTTTCGCCCTTCTGGGCCCGACCAGCCGGGGCTTGCCCGGCGTCTGGCGCTTCGCCATGGCCACCAATTTCTCGAGCACGATCGATGTCGGTTTCACCCACGTGCTGACCATGGTGGTGGGCGCGATGCTGGGCCCGGTCCAGGCCGCCTATTGGCGCATCGGCCGACAGGTGGCCGACGGCATGGCCAAGCCCGCGCGGCTGATGGTCCCCGCCATGTATCCCGAACTGGCCAAGATGCGCGCCTCGGGCGGCCGGCAAGCCATGACCAAGCTGGCCCTGCAGATCGGCCTGATCGGCGGCGCGGCCGCCGGCGTGCTGTTGCTGGTCAGCCTGGGCGCCGGCCGCTGGATCCTTGAGATCGTGATGGGCAAGGCGTATGGCGCAGCCGCTGGAGTCATGAACTGGCAAGTCGCCGCCGCGGCCATCGGTGTCATGACCCTGCCGCTGGAGCCGATGCTGGTCTCGATGCGGGCCGCCGGCGCGGCGCTGGCCGTCCGCCTGGTGGTCGTGGTCGCCTATCTGGCGGCCCTGGTCCCGCTGATCAACGCGTTTGGCCTGGCCGGCGCGGGCGCCGCCCTGGTTGCGTCCGCTTTGGCAATGGCCGTCGGCATGTATTTCATGGCGCGCCGCAGGCTCGCCCGACTCGCGACGGAAGATTCCGCGCGCACGACCAAAGACGATGAAGGCCCAAGTTATGATCACGCCCACGGCGTCTGACCGCACCGTCCGGTTCGCCGACTTCCCGACCCTGACCCAGGCCCTCGATTTCGCCGCGACCGGCGAGACGGGGATCAACCTCTATTCGCTGCGCGGCGAGCTGGTCGAGGCCATCCCCTACGCCAAGCTGCGCGAAGACGCGCTGGTGCTGGCCCGCCGGCTGCTGGCCACGGGGGCCAAGGTCGGAGACAGCGTGGCCCTGCTGGCCGAGACCGACGGTGACTTCGTCCGCGCCTTCTTCGCCTGCCAGTACGCAGGCCTGCTGCCCGCGCCGATGGCCCTTCCAACCCCGCTGGGCGGCCGCGCGGCCTATATCGAGCAGATCACCAACCTGGCCCGCTCGGCCAAGGCCAGGATCCTGATCGGCCCGGTCGGCCTGAAGGACTGGGTCGCCGAGATCGGAGACGCCGCGGGCCTGGACTTCGCCGGCGTCCTGGGCGACCTCCCGGAAGACGGCGGCGCGCAGCTGCCGACCATCACCCCCGACAGCCCCTGCTATCTGCAGTTCTCGTCGGGCAGCACCCGCACCCCGACCGGCGTCCTCGTCCTGCACAAGGCGCTGATGGCCAACTGCGTGGCGATCACGCGCGACGGCCTGCAGGTCGTGCCGAGCGACCGCGCCATCTCGTGGCTGCCGCTCTATCACGACATGGGCCTGATCGGCTTCCTGCTGGCCCCGCTGAGCTGCCAGATGTCGGTCGACCTGCTGCCCACCGGCGCCTTCGTCCGCCGCCCGCTGCTGTGGATCGACCTGATCTCCCGCAACAAGGCCACCACGGCCTACAGCCCCACCTTCGGCTACGAGCTCTGCGCCCGCCGCGTTCAGGGCCAGTCGCTGGACAGCTACGATCTCAGCCACTGGCGCCAGGCCGGCCTGGGCGGCGACATGATCCGCATGCCGCCGCTGAAGGCCTTTGTCGAGGCGTTCGGCCCGGCCGGTTTCTCCGACAAGGCCTTCGTGGCCAGCTACGGCATGGCCGAGGCGACCCTGGCGCTCTCGATGGCCCCGCTGGGCAAGGGCCTGCGGGCCGAGACCCTCGACGTCGAGCGCCTGGAGCGCGACGCCCTGGCCGTCGACGCGCCGGAGGGTTCGGAGCGCGCCCGCGACTTCGCGCGCTGCGGCCGGGCCCTGCCCGACCACTTCCTGGAAGTCCGCGACGACAACGGCCAGGTGCTGCCCGAGCGCGGCGTCGGCCGCATCTTCGCCAAGGGTCCTTCGGTGATGAGCGGCTACTTCGCCAATCCGGAAGAGACCGCCCGCGTGCTGTCGGCCGACGGCTGGCTGGACACCGGCGACCTCGGCTTCAAGATCGAGGGCGAGATCGTCATCACCGGTCGCGCCAAGGACCTGATCATCCTGAACGGCCGCAACATTTGGCCGCAGGACCTGGAATGGACCGCCGATCACGAGATCGAGGGCCTGCGCAGCGGCGATGTCTGCGCCTTCGCCATCCCGGCCGAGCCGGAAGATCAGATCGTGGTCCTGGTCCAGGCGCGCGGCGGCGACGCCGACAGCCGCGCGGCCCTGGTCGAGCAGGTCGCCACCCTGCTCCGCACCCGCCACGGTGTCGAGGCCAAGGTGAAGCTGGTCGGCGCCCACGCCCTGCCCCAGACCTCGTCCGGCAAGCTCAGCCGCTCCAAGGCCAAGGCCGCCTATCTGGCCGGGACCTACGGTGACTAAACCCGTCGTCGCGGTGACCGGCGCCACGGGCTTTCTGGGCCGTCATCTGGTCCACGCCCTGGCCCGGGACGGCTGGACGCCACGCGTCCTGGTCCGCCGCGACCCGGTTCACCCGCTGTGGCGCGACATCGAGGTCGAGGTCGTCGTCGGCGACCTCAAGACCCCCGGCGCGCTGGAAAGACTCTGCAAGGGCGGAGAAGTCGTCATCCACGTGGCCGGCCTGATCAAGGCCGCCTCGCTGGAGGGCTTCAACGTCGTCAATCGCGACGGCGCCCTCGCCGCCGCCCTGGCCGCCCGTGACGCGGGCGCGCGGTTCATCCTGGTCTCCAGTCTCGCCGCTCGCGAACCGGGCCTCTCGAACTACGCCGCCAGCAAGCGAGCGGGCGAAGACGCCGTGCGCGAAGCCCTCCCGGAGGCCCTGATCGTGCGGCCGTCGGCCATCTACGGCCCTGGCGACACCGAAACCTTGCCCCTCTTCGAGTTGGCGGCCAAAAGTCCGATCCTGCCGGTGCTGTCGCCCGACGCTCGCGTGGCCATGATCCACGTCCAGGACGCCGCAAAAAAGCTCTCGAACGCCTGCAGAAATCCGATTCAGGGTCTGGTTGAGCTCTCGGATGTGCGGCGTGACGGATACACTTGGACGGAAATCATGAGCGCCGCGGGGGCCGTCATGGGCTCAAAGCCGCGCCTGGTAAGGCTTCCCGACAAGGCTTTGATGCTCGCCGGAACCCTTGCGGATGCTTGGTCTTCCGCCTCGAACACCCCCTTGGTGTTCGGTTCGGGCAAGGTCAAGGAGTTGCTTCACGCCGATTGGTCACTATCTAGCGCTCCGATGTCGGAGGGAGTACCCAGCGTATTCGGCCTGATCGATGGGTTCGCTCATACCGTCGATTGGTATCGAACAGAGGGTTGGTTGCCCAAAAATATCGGCGCCGAGTTCGAATAAGGCGGAAATCTGACAGACTCGCCGTTACAGTAGTGTCACGGGTGGGGCTCCCGGAGGTTTGATTTAGAATGGATACGGTCACGGATCTCAGCTTGCGCGAGATCGGGGTTGCGGCGAGCAAGGTTCTGGGACGACCCGTCGAGGTGCGCTCGGAATCGCATATCGGTCGCGACCTCGCCGTGGATTCGCTAGCCCTCATGAACATCATCATGGAGCTCGAAGACACCTTCGACATCTCCATTCCCCTCGATCGCCTGGCCTCCGTCGAGACCGCCGGCGACCTCTCCAAACTGATCAATGATCTCCGGACTAGGGCTTAACTAATGGGGCTGTTTGATAAGCACCTGGCCTATCGCGATGCGTACAAGGCCATCCAGGACGCCGGCGCCGATCCCTTCAAGGTTCGCTTCGACGCCGTGACCTCGCCGACCGAAGGCGTCGTCGAGGGCCGGCCGACCATCCTGCTGGGCACCAACAACTATCTGGGCCTGACCTTCGACGAAGAAGCGATCGCCGCGTCGGTGAAGGCCGTGCAGGAACGAGGCACCGGCACCACCGGTTCCCGCATCGCCAACGGTTCGTTCGAGGCTCACGTCGAGCTCGAGCAGGAACTGGCCAAGTTCTACGGCCGCAAGCACGCCATGGTCTTCACGACCGGCTACCAGGCCAATCTGGGCGTCCTGTCGACCCTGGTCGGCCGCGGCGACCACCTGATCCTCGACGCCGACAGCCACGCCTCGATCTACGACGGCTCGCGTCTGGGCCACGCCGAGGTCATCCGCTTCCGCCACAACGATCCCGAGGACCTGGCCAAGCGCCTGCGCCGCCTGGGCGACGCGCCGGGCGAGCGCCTGATCGTGGTCGAGGGCGTCTATTCGATGATCGGCGACGTCGCGCCGCTGAAGGAAATCGCCGCCGTGAAGCGCGAGCTGGGCGGCTACCTGCTGGTCGACGAAGCCCACTCGATGGGCGTGCTGGGCGCCACGGGCCGCGGCCTGGCCGAAGCGGCCGGCGTGGAAGACGATGTCGACTTCATCGTCGGCACGTTCTCCAAGAGTCTGGGCGCCATCGGCGGCTTCTGCGTCTCGAACCTGGACGACTTCGACGTCATGCGCGTCGTCTGCCGCCCGTATATGTTCACCGCCTCGCTGCCGCCGGCTGTTGTGGCTTCAACGGTCACGGCCCTGCGCCGCATGGTCGAGCAGCCGCAGCTGCGCGACCGTCTGAACCGCAACGCCAAGCGCCTGTACGACGGCCTGACGGCCATGGGCTTCCATACCGGCCCGACAGCCAGCCCGGTGGTCGCCACGACCATCCCGGACCAGGAACGCGCCATCGCCATGTGGAACGGCCTGCTGCAGGCCGGCGTCTATCTGAACCTGGCTCTGCCGCCCGCCACCCCGGACAGCCGTCCGCTGCTGCGCGCCAGCGTCAGCGCCGCCCACACCGACGAGCAGATCGACGCCGTCCTGGGCGCCTTCGCCGAGATCGGCGCGGCCTTGGGCGTCATCGAGCCCCTCAAGCGCGCCCGCGCCTAAAGCCTGTCGATTTCGGATGGAACATCCGAAATCGATAAGCAGGCTCTAGACTAAGGTTCGAGCGCGTTCCAACGCGCTCGGCGCCGGTCCCGTCGCTGGAAACGAAGACGCCCGGGTCTCAGGCCCGGGCGTTTTTGTTTGTCAGGATGGCCGGCGGCGGCTCTTCCAGACCCGCAGCAGCACGGCCGGGGCCGAGAGGATCGGGTGCCGCTCGCGCCAGGGCGTGACCTCGACGGCGACGCCGGTGTGGCGCTCGATCTTCCAGGCCGCGTAGCGGGCCGCGCCCTGGAACGTGAAGGCCGCCTTCATCAATCGCGCCACGTTCAAGGGCTTGCCCAGCAGCCGACGAACGCCCCAGGCTTTCCTCAGGCGCGCCCGCTCGCCCTCGGCCAGGACCTCGCCCTCGTCGGCCTGGACCGCCTGCATGACCCGGTCGTAGCGCTCGGGATCGAAGGTCAGGATCGAGACCTCCCGCCCCGCCTTCTCGACGCGCAGCTCGGCCTTGTAGGTCTCGCGAAACAGCGCCGTCCACAGAGCGTGCGGCGAGCCGCCAACGGGCCCGAGGGCGATAGCGAAGCGGCCGGCCGTCCGGCAGGCGTCGGTCACGGCGTCCACGACCGTCTCGCGCGCCCCGTGATCGGCCCAGATGAGGGCGCAGGGCTGGACGAAGCGAGCCCAGATGGTCGTGTCTTTGGTCGCGCCGTCCGCGGCGCGCTGGAACTGATCCAGGGTCATCGAGGCGACCTTGGCCCGCAACACTTCGCCCTGGTGTGCCAGCTCGTGATAACTGACGTCCGGCCACAGGATCCGGGTGAAGAAGCCCCGCCAGCCGGCCGGGAGGCGTTCCGTGAGGACGTAGTAGTCCAGAACCCCCGACAGGTCGCCGGTGCGCAGGATCGAGCCGTAGAACAGCACGGCGCGCGCGTCCGGAAACACCGTCGTCAGATGCTCGGCGAAGGCGGTGATCGGCGCGGGAGTCGGAACTGACAGCTCGACCGCGACCAGGTCGCGCAGCCGGCTCATCCGACCAGGAATCTCAGGGCGGGCCCCAGGCCGATGGTCAGCTCGCCGCCCTCGAACACCTCGCCGTCCAGCACGAACGGCGCGCCGCCGCCCAGGCTGACGACATTGGGATCGCGACGACGATAGCCCAGGCCTTCCAGCTGCGGCTCGGCCTTGCCGCTCAGGACCAGCGGCAACGCCTTCAGCAGTCGCCGGGGCGGCGCGTCGACGTCCAGGATCTTCAAGCCTTCGCGCGGCGGCCCAAACGGCTTGAGGCCGAACGGCAGGCGCTTCAGCGCCGTGGCGACGATGGCGAAGCGCTCCTCGCCGGGCTGGGCCTCGCCGTCGAGGGCCAGCCTGGCCGGCACGCCTTCACGCCACTCGTCGCGGGCGCCGCCGAACAGCGCGCCGACCGTGGCGGTGGCGATCGTCACGCCGACCGCCAGATTGTGGAAGAAGCCGACCTTATGGACCTTCTGAGACAGGTTCGTCGCCTTGACCAGGGCGCCGACCCCGAAGAAGAAACCCTGCAGACAGGGACGATGACCATCGGCCCAGCTGACCCGCAGAGGGGGACGCGACTTGATGCGCGGCTCGGACCGGCGGACGGCCAGCAGGGCCTCCTCCAGCCGCCAGCCGCTGGGCGTCCCCAGGTCGATGGCCAGGACGTTGGTCTTGCCCGACGGCAGCACCGCCAGCAGCGGCAGCTCTTCTCCGAACGTATGGGGCAACAGGCTGATGACGTCGCGCACCGTGCCATCGCCGCCGTCGATGACCAGGAGGTCAAGGCCGTCGCGCGCGAAGGTCTCCAGCTCGGTTCTCAGGGCGTCGCGTCCGAAGGGCTCGACCAGGCGCACGCCCTCGGGCGCCGGACCGGGCGGGTTGGCCCGGTTGCCATGGCTCTTGGGATTGCGGACGACCCCGATGCGCGTCATTTCGAGAGCCAGGATTGGATGGAGCCCTTCGGCGCGGCCAGGCCTTGCAGGATCTGCACGGCGTGGACGACGAAGCACAGGGCGGTCCAGATGGCCACCAGGGTGAAGCCGACGTCCGGCCGCCCCACGAGGGCGCAGGCGGTCATCAGGATCAGGTTCGGGTTCCGGCGCGCCGTGATCAGGCGGAAGAAGCTGTCGAACGGCCGCCAAGCGTGCATCTCCAGCTTGAACAGGGCCAGGAAGATCCCCTCCTCCACCCGCTGGGCGACATAGCCGCCGATGACGATGGCCAGGCTGAGACCGGCGTACGGGATCGACTGGCCCACGGCGTAGACGCCGACGAACCACGCCCACCACCAGAACGGCGGATGCAGCAGGTCGATGCCGTGGTCGAAAACGTTGCCCCACTTGGACGAGGTCAGGGTCACCCTGGCCAGCTTGCCGTCGACGGTGTCGAGGAAGGTCATGATCCACGCGCAGACCAGGCCCCAACCGAACTGGCCATGCCAGAACAGCCAGGTGGCGGCCAGCGTCAGCAGGAAGCCGATGAAGGTCACCTGGTTCGGCGTCATTTTCGCCAGGGCGCACCAGCGGGTGACTGCCCGCGCCGGCGTCGGCCAGACGTATTTGGTGACGAGGTCGGTCACGCCCTTGTACGAGCCCTGGAACAGGCGTTTTTCGACGGCGCGGACCGTCTGGGGAGTCAGGCGCTCCAGAACTGGCGGCTCGCGCTTGCGCAGGGCGCTGTTATAGGCCGAGCCCAGTTCCAGCGCGGTCAGCCGCGTCAAGCGCGGATCCAGGCCCGACGGGTCCTGCCCGGCGTTCAGCGCCTCGCTGGCGGCGTAAGCGATGTCGGCGGGCGCGTGCACGGCCACGGCGCGGCCGTTCTCGTCGACCAGCACCGCGCCCTCGCGGCCGGCCAGGGCCTTGATCAGCGACTCGTCGAACACCCAGCCGGCGTCGACCGCCACGACGGCGTTCGACAGATCCACGGCCGGCGTCTCGGTCAGGCCCAGGCGGCGATAGATCCGAGACAGGCGTTCGGCCGAGGTCATGCCCCAGATGCGCCCGCCGGCCTGGCCCACGGTCAGGGCCCGCGGCCCCGCGCCGGCTCCAATTTGTGTTTCAGCGCTCAAAGACAGATATACCTTTTGAAATCCGAGGCGATTGATAAGCAGCTTCGCCCGTTTCGACCAGAACGACCCGAGCCGTCTTGTCCATATATCGCATCGCGCACCTCTCGGACCCTCACCTGCCGCCGCCGCCGGGCGCGTTCGGGTGGAAGGACGTCTTCACCAAGCGCCTGCTCAGCCGCATCGCCTGGCGCCGAAAGCGCAAGGTCCATCGCCCCGAGGTGCTGGCCGCCCTGGTCGCCGACATGAAGGCCGCCGGCCCCGATCATGTGGTGATCAGCGGCGATCTCACCAACTTTGCTTCGCGTACGGAGATCGCGGCCGCCCGCACCTGGCTGGAATCGTTGGGAAAGCCGAAAGACTTCACGGTCAGCCCCGGCAATCACGACGCTCTGGCCGGCGCGGACGACGCGCGCTTCTCGACCTGGACGCCCTGGCTGGGCGACGCCGGCGAGGCGCAATTCCCGCAAGTGCGGCTGCGGGGTCCCGTCGCGATCTTCAACCTGTGCTCGGCGGTCCGCACCGCGCCGCACCTGGCCACCGGCCGCCTGGGCGAGGAGCAGCTGCGACGCCTGGACGCCCTGCTGGGCGATCCCGCCTATACGGGCCTCTTCCGCCTGGTCGTGCTGCACCACCCGCCGCACAAGGGCGCTGTGTCCAAGCGCAAGGCGCTGGAGGACCAGGAGGCTCTGCGAGCAATTCTGGCCAAGCATGGCGCGGATCTGATTCTGCATGGCCATGCCCATGAATCCCTGATCGGCGCCGTGCCCGGACCAGACGGCGCTGTGATCCCGGTGCTGGGCGTGCCGTCCGCCTCGGCCAAGCCCAGCGGCCACTCGCCCGCGCGCTGGCACGCCATCGAGATCGAGGACCGCCCGGACGGCCGCCGCGTGCGGATCGTGGCGCGCGGGATCGAACCTGGCCGCGAAGACCTGAACGAACTGGGTCGTTACAGCCTGGCGGATCTCACTTACCGGACGGGTAGCGCACCTTGATGCGGATGGTGGTCTCGCCGACCGGCTTGACCCCGAACCGCACCGCATCGAACGACGGCGCGCCGAACTTGGTCGGAGCGTCGTTCGAAAAGCCGTAGCCCTCGATCGGCATGCCGGCCGGGCTGCGGCTCAGGTCACCGTCGCCATCGGCGTCGTGATACACCGCCACGGCATAGGCGTCTCCCGCCGACGGCAAGAAGAAGCAGGCTTGGCTCATCGGGGCCGAGGTCTTGATCTTGGCGCGCGCCAGCTTGCCGCGCGGGGCCATGAAGCGGCTGGGATCGCCCGGATAGACCGTGATCACCACATTGCCGGCGTCGGAGCGCAGCGCCCCGACCTGGACGTTCAGCCGGGTCGCGGTCTTGCGGCCGATGCACTCCTTGTCCGTCAGCGCGCGCGCGGCGCTCTGGGCGTGGACGGTTCCCGCCATCGCCAGGCTCGCGAACATCACGCCGACGAGAACGGATCGTGCTTCCATGTAAAAGGCCGCATCCCTATTGTTACGCGTCTTAGGCACAGGCGACATCAGCCTAGAGTTCCGGCTTTCTCATGACCAATCCCACCGCCCTGGCGTTCGGCTATCCCGGTTCCAAGATCGCGGAAACCGATCACTGGCTGATTCTCGTTCGTCCGAAGCAACCGACATTTGGGTCTTTGGTCCTGGTGTGCAAGGAAGCCGTCCAGGCGTTCTCCGAAGTGAGTCCCGCCGCCTTCGCGGACTTGCAAGTCGCCGTCGCCGGCATCGAGCGTCTGCTGAAGGCGCAGGTAGGATACGAGAAGATCAATTACCTGATGTTGATGATGGTCGACAAAGACGTCCATTTCCACGTGCTTCCGCGCTACGAGGGCGTTCGCGAGCACGAAGGCCTGTCTTTTCCTGACACCGGTTGGCCGGCCGCCCCCGCCCTGGGTTCGGCCGTCGCGCTGTCGACCGACGCCGTCGAACGCCTCGCCGCCCGCTTCGCGCAAGCCTGGATGCAAGCGTGAGCGCCAAGACCCTGCAAGCCGGCCCGCTGCGGCTGATCGATCGCTATCTGCTGCGCCTGCTGTTCTGGCCGCTGGTCGGCTGCCTGGGCGTTACGGTGGTGGCCCTGCTGCTGGAGCGCGTTCTGCGCCTGCTGGACGCGCTGTCCCAGAGCAGCGCCCGGTTCGGCTATGTCACCCAGCTGGCCGCCAACCTGGTGCCGCATTATCTGGGTCTGGCCCTGCCGGTGGCGTTCTTCGTGGCGCTGTTCATGGTCATCGTGAAGCTGTCGGACGGCTCTGAGATCGACGCCCTGCTGGCCAGCGGCCAGTCGCTGGAACGCATCGCCGCTCCGTTCTTCATCGTCGGCCTGCTGCTCAGCGTCTTCAGCGTCGGGGTGTTCGGCTACATGCAGCCCTACAGCCGCTACACCTATCGCGCCGTGATGCACGCGGCGATCAACGCCGGCTGGAACGGCCGCCTGGCCGGCGGGGCGTTCATCGACGACAAGGGTTCGCTCCTGACCGCCGACAGCGCCGATCTGGCCGGCCAGCGCCTGACGCGGGTCTTCATTCGCCGCCTGGACGCCAAGGGCCAGGAGGAGATCATTACCGCCGCCTCGGCCGACCTGAAGATGGATCCCGGCGGCAAGACGATCACCATGGACCTGAAGGACGGCCGCCGCATCGCCCATGACGCCGACGGCCAGTACCGCAATCTCGCCTTCGACAGCCTCACCACTCAGACGCCCCTGACCGCCGCGGCGGTGCTGCTGCGCGACCGCGGCAGCGACGAGCGCGAGTTGACCCTGGGCGAACTGGCCCGGCAGGCTAAGTCCAAGAACCCCGTCGTCTCCAAGGAGACCTTGCTCAGCGAGCTCTACGGCCGCTGGGCGCGGGCGATCTTCCTGCCGTTCCTGCCGCTTCTGGCTTTCCCGCTGGGCCTGGCCTCCAAGCGCGGCAACCGTGCGCCGGGTCTGGTGATGGCCGGTCTGCTGCTGCTGGCCTTCCAGCACTCGCTGCTGCTGGGCCAGAGCTTGGCCAAGGCCGGCAAGGTCGCGCCGCTCCCGGCCATCTGGATCCCGTTCACCCTGTTCGCCGCCCTGGCCGTCTGGCTGTTCGTCGGCAGCCGAACGCGGCCGGGCGACACGCCCGTCTCGCGCCTGGTGCGCCGGATCAATAAGGTCGTCGCGCGCATCGTCCGCGTTCTGCCCCTGCCCAAGAAGCGACAAGCCGCATGAAGCTGCAGCTCTACGTCCTGCGGACCGTGGCCACCCGCATCCTCGGCGCGGCTCTGATCCTGATGTCCATCCTGCAGATCCTGGATCTACTGGACGTGACCACCGACATTCTCGACCGAGGCCTGGGCGTCGCCGGCGTGGCCTATTACGCCGCCCTGCGCCTGCCGCGCCTGTTCGAGCAGGTGGCGCCCATCGCGGTGTTGGCCGGCGGCCTGTTCGCCTTCTCCGGTTTGGCGCGGGAAAGCGCCGTGGTCGCCATGCGAGCCAGCGGCATCTCGGGCTATCGCATCGTCGGTATGGCCGTCCCCGCCGCTCTGGCGGTAATGCTGTTGGACGTCCTATGCGGCCAGGTGCTGGCTCCGCGCGCCGATCCGGCCCTGGCCGATTGGTGGAAGAACACCACCCCGGTCGCCGAGCGCAAGGTTCCCTCGCCCCGCACCTTCCGGGCCGGGACCGACCTGGTCATCGGCGCCAGCGCCTCGGCCGACGGTCGCCAGATCAACAACATCACCGTGTTCCGCCGCGACGCCAAGGGCATCCTGATCGAGAAGGTCGAGGCCCCAAAGGCCCGCTACGCCAACCACGTCTGGACGCTGGACCAGCCCAGGACCACCCGCTTCACCGGCGACCTGGCCCAGACCTCGACGGCCTCCACGACCACCTGGCCGACCGCGCTGAAACCGCAGGACGTGCAGGGGCTGTTCGGCGAAGACGCCATGCCCACCGCCGCCTCGGCCCGCCGCGCGCTGCAAAACGGCGGCTCGGACCGGCCCGAGAGCTTCTACGCCACCCACCTGCAAGCCGCCTTCGCCAGTCCGTTCGTATCGCTGGTCATGCTGCTGCTGAGCGCGCCGGTCGCCCTGGCGAACTTCCGCAGCGGCCAGGGCGCGGTGCTGCTGACCACGGGCTTGGCCGCCGGCCTTCTGTTCCTGGTGGCCAACGGCATGCTGACCGCGCTCGGCGAATCCGGCTCGCTGTCCCCCTGGCTGGCTGTCTGGGCCGCCCCCGCGATCTTCGGCGCCCTCGCCGTGCGAACCTTCTTGGCCCTGGAGGGGTGATGCCTTTCGACTCCACGAACGCCGACCTGCAAGTCATCCCCGTCAAGACGGCCGATGAGCTCAAGCGCTTCATCGCCCTGCCCGCGCGGCTGAACGCCAAGGATCCGAACTGGATCACGCCGCTGTTCCTGGAGCGGACCGAGGCCCTGACGCCGAAGACCAATCCGTTCTTCGCCCACGCCGAGGTCCAGCTGTTCCTGGCCACGCGCGGCGGTCGCGACGTCGGCCGGATCAGCGCCCAGATCGACCAGCTGACTCCGCAGCCCGCGCCGGGCCGCCTGGACGGCCACTTCGGCATGATTTCGGCCGAGGACGACCCGGCCGTGTTCCAGATCCTGTTCCGCACCGCCGAGGACTGGCTGCGCGCCCGCGGCCGCACCCACGCGGTCGGTCCGTTCAACCTGTCGATCAACGAAGAGCTCGGGCTGCTGGTGCATGGCTTCGACAGCCCGCCGATGGTCATGATGGGCCACGACCCCGTCTATGCCGGCAAGCGCGTCGAGGAGCAGGGCTACGCCAAGGCCCGGGATCTCTTCGCCTACATCGCCGACGAAGCTGGCGACATCCCCGAGATCGCCCAACGCCGCGTCAAGCGCGGTCTGCCCTCGGGCGTGGTCCTGCGCGAGCTGGACATGAAGCGCTACGACGAGGAGGTCGTGACGCTGACCGACATCCTCAACGACGCGTGGAAGGACAACTGGGGCTTCACGCCCACCACGGAGGCCGAGACCCGCCAGCTGGCCAAGGCCCTGAAGCCGGTGATCGACAAGCGCCTGACCTGGTTCGCGGAGATCGATGGCGAACCGGCGGGCTTCCTGGTCTTCCTGCCCAACGTCAACGAGGCCATCGCCGACCTGAACGGCAAGCTCCTGCCGTTCGGCTGGGCCAAGCTGCTGTGGCGCCTGAAGGTCAAGGGCGTGAAGTCGGCGCGCATCCCACTGATGGGCGTCAAGCGCAAGTTCTCGACCACTCAGCGCGGCCGAATGCTGCCCTTCTGGATGATGAAGGCCGGCCGTGATGCGGCCATCGGGATGGGCTACAATCGTTTCGAAATCTCGTGGGTGCTCGAGGACAATTCAGCCATGTGTCACATCGCCGAGAACGTCGGCGGCACGCACTACAAGACCTACAGGATCTACGAGAAGGCGCTGTGAAAACAGGGAGTGGGAGCCAGCCCTTCAAGGCGCTGATCCTGGCCGGCTCGCGCGGCGGCGAGGTCGATCCGGCCGCCGCCTATGCCGGCGTAAGCCATAAGGGCCTGATCGTGCTGCAAGGCCAGACCCTGCTGGCGCGCGTGCTGGGTGCGGTCAAGGCCGCCGGCGCGGAGGCGATCGGCGTCTCGGCCAATGATGACGCGCTTAAGGCGGCCCTGGCGGATTCCAAGGCCGTGATCCTGCCGCCCTCGACCGGTCCCAGCCAGAGCGTCGCCGACGGCGCTGGCCGGCTGGGCTTCCCGCTGGTGGTAACGACGGTCGACCACGCGTTGCTGAAGCCCGAATGGGTCACCCAGTTCGTGGCCGACACGCCCACCCGCGCCGACGTCGCCGTGCTGCTGGCCTCCGAGGATCGCGTCCAGGCCGCCGCGCCCCAGACCAAGCGGACCTATCTGAAGTTCCGCGACGGTCGCTATTCGGGCTGCAACCTCTTCCTGCTGCGCAACGAGAACGCCCTCAAGGTCATCGCCGTCTGGCGCAAGGTCGAGGCCCTGCGCAAGCAGCCCTGGAAGATCGCCGCCATGCTGGGCCCAGGCTTCCTGATCCGCTACGCCCTGGGCCTCCTGACCCTGGACGAGGCCGTGGCCCGCCTGGGCCGGCTGGCCGGCGTCGAGGCCGCCGCCGTTCGGGCGCATGACGGCCTGGCGGCGGTCGATGTCGACAAGCCTTCCGACCTGGATCTGGTTCGGGAGTTGGTCGGAGAGGCCTAGACGGCCTCGGCCGCCTTGGCCGCCCACTGCGCCGTCAGGGCGCGGTTGCGGACCAGGTCTTCGGGGAAGTCCATCTCGGCCCAATCCAGGCCCTGGATCGAGCGTACGCGCACCACGTCGCGGTTCTGGGCGATCTCGTTGATCACGCTGAGGTACCAGCGCTTCAGGCCTTCCGGCGTGCGCATGATCGCTTCCAGCGTCCGCACGAACAGGGCCGAGCCCTCTTCGTTGAAGCGCAGGAAACCGATCGATTCCGCATCGTACTCGGTGATGGTCTTACCGATGGCGCGCAGGGCGTCGCCGTCGGTCAGCACCTTCATGTCGTCGCTGTCGTAGACGCCGTCGTCCTTGCGATCGACCGTCACGGTGATCGGCGCGTCCGGGGCGCTGATCAGGCGCTCGGCGATCGCCGGCTCGAACAGCGTGTCGCCGTTCAAGATCATGAAGGGCCCGCCCGTCATTTCCTCGCGCGCCAGCCAGCAGGTCGCGAGGTTGTCGGTCACGCTGTAGAACGGGTTGAAGAGCGTGCGGATCGTCATGCCCGGCAGAGTCAGGCCCGCCACCTCGGCCTCGACCAGATCGGCGCGGAAGCCGGTGACCACCACCGCCTCGGTCACGCCCGCCTGGTGCAGGTGGCGCAGCTGCCATTCCAGCACCGTGCGGCCAGCCAGCTCGACCAGGCACTTGGGCCGGTCGTCCGTCAGGGGCGACAGGCGCTTGCCCTGACCGGCGCTGAGGATGAGGGTCTTGACCGGCTGCATGACGTTTCAAAAATCTCGCTGGATAGGGGCGTTCTTCGCCCCTCTTGGGAATCAGAAGCCGCGAACCGGGCGGCCGCGAGCGCATAACTGAGCACGAACCCGCCTCTCGGCAAGTGCGCCGCCCCGCCACAAGCCGGTCATGAGGTCACAGCGCAACCCCTTCGCGAGGTCTCGGGCGTTTTTTCGCCGAACCGCGTCGAACGGGTGACGGTGCGACGCCGTTTCGGCTGATGCGCGCCATGGTTCAGCTTGGGTTCAGCTTGACCCAAAGATTGTCCGCCCAACGACGGAGGCGCCCCTTCCGGAAACTGAACCATTCCACCATATGCCCATTGTCATACGGAGGATGGGCGGGGGCCTCGGGAGTCATTGAACGGAGGCGTCGTGCAGCTCGCGGAAAGATCAATTCGTCAGTTCGCTGAGGAAAAGCCGGCCCAAGGCCTGCGCCTGGCGCTGTTCTCCGGCAACTACAACTATACCCGTGACGGCTGCAACCAGGCGCTCAATCGCCTGGCCGCCTATCTGATCGACGAGGGCGCGGAGGTTCGCGTCTATTCCCCCACGACCGACACCCCCGCTTTCGAGCCGGTCGGCCAACTGGTCTCGGCGCCGTCGGTGGCGATCCCCGGTCGCGGCGAGTACCGCCTTGCGCTCGGCCTGACCCGCGCCCTGCGCGCCGACCTCGCCCGGTTCAAGCCCACGGCGGTGCACCTGTCCGCGCCTGACCTGCTGGGTTACCAGGCCGGCAAGTGGGCGCGCCGGCAGGGCCTGCCGCTGATCGCCAGCCTGCACACGCGGTTCGAGACCTATCTGTCCTACTACGGGCTCGACTGGCTGCGTCCGCGCGTCGAGCGCTATCTTGACGGCTTCTATCGCCGCTGCGACCGCGTGCTGGCCCCCAACGCCCCGATCGCCGACCTGCTGCGTGAACAGGGCCTGGGGGGGCGCGTGGCCGTCTGGGGCCGCGGCGTCGACCGCGACCGTTTCGCGCCCGCGCGTCGCGACACCGCCTGGCGACAGTCGCTGGGGATCGCCGACAACGAGATCGTCGTCGCCTTCCTCGGTCGCCTGGTGATGGAGAAGGGCCTGGACGTCCTCTCCGAGACCATGATCCGCCTTCGCGGCCAGCCGATCCGCCCGCTGATCATCGGCGAAGGTCCGGCCCGCGCCTTCGTGGAAGAGCGGCTGCCCGAGGCGATCTTCACTGGCCACCTGGACGGCGAGGCCCTGGGCCGCGCGGTGTCCAGCGCCGACATCCTGTTCAATCCCAGCCTGACCGAGGCGTTCGGCAACGCCACACTGGAAGGCATGGCCGCGGGCTTGGCCGTACTGTGCCCCCGCGCGCCCAGCACCAGCGCCCTGATCGCCAACGGACACGACGGCGTGCTGGCTCCGCGCGCCGACGCCGAAACCTACGCCGCCGCGCTGCAGGCCCTCGTCAACGAGCCCATGCGCCGCCTGCGCCTGGGTCGCGCCGCCCGGATCTCCAGCGCCCGCTATGACTGGCGCGCCATCTGCGCCGACGTGCTGGAGGTCTATCGCGACCTCGGCGCCGCGCCGGCCCAACGGGCGCGCTCGGCGGCATGACCGACGAGACCTCGGCCAAGACGTCCTCGCCCTGGCGAGGCGGGCTGCTGACCCTTGGCATCGGGCTGCTGGCGATCCTGCTGGCCACCCACGGCGTCGGCGCGGTGCGCGAGATCGTGGCCCAGGTCGGCTGGCAGGCGGTGATCGTGGTCGCCGCCCATCTGCCCGTGACCTTCCTGGCCACCGTGGGCTGGCAGGTGCTGCTGCCGTCCGATCACCGGCCGCCGCTATCGTTCCTGTTCCGCGTCCGCCTGATCAAGGAGGCGGTCAACGCCCTCCTCCCGGTCGCCCAGGTCGGCGGCGATGTCGTGCGCGCCAAGCTGTCGGTCCGCAACGGTCTAACCCTGGCCGAGGCCACCGCCAGCTGCGTCGTCGACGTGCTGGCCGGTACGGTCGGTCTGGCGCTGTTCGTCCTGACCAGCCTGGTCGTGGCTATGGTCACCCTGCACGATCCGCGTCTGGCCCAGGCGGGCCTGGCCCTGGTCGGCATCCTCACCACGATCGCCGCCGCGTTGTATCTCGCCCATAAGGCCGGGGTCGGCCAGCGCATCGGCCGGGTCTCGCAGCGCTGGACCGCCATCGCCGGCCGGGTCGGCGAGCTGGGCGAGGCCTTCCGGGGCATCGGACGCCAGCGCAACAACCTGTTCGCCTCGTGGGCCTGGCACATGGCCGCCTGGATCGCCGGGGCGTTCGAGACCTATGTCTCGATGTGGGCGCTGGGCCTGCACCCCACCCTGCTGCAGGCCCTGATTGTCGAGGGCCTGGCCCAGACGGCCAAGGTCGTCGGCTTCGCCATTCCCGGCGCCCTGGGCGTGCAGGAAGGCGGCTATCTGCTTCTGGGCGGCGCCCTGGGTCTGTCGCCCGATCAGGCCCTGGCCCTGTCGCTGCTGCGCCGTCTGCGCGAGCTCACTCTCGGCGCGATCGGCCTCGTCCTCTGGCGCACGACGCGCCCCGAGACGGTCGCCGCATCACCGGAAGCCGCCAAAGCTTAAATCCCATATTTCGGGATAATATCCTGCATTTTGGCATTGAATCGCCATTCCCGCAGAGCTACCAAGATCTTCGGACTCTGCACGCGAAGGGAGGCGGCATGATCCTGGATCGGCGCAAGCTGCTGACCGGCCTCGTTCTCGCGCCGAGCGTCGCGCTCGCCAGGGAGGACGCCCCCGTGTGGGCTTTCGATTTCACCACCACTGCCATCGGCCCTTACGATCCAGGCATCGGCCACGGTTTCGAGCCCGGCCTGGGCAAGCTGTTCTCGGTCAAGGTTCCCGAGGGCGACTATCGCGTCACCCTGGACCTGGGCGGCGACAAGGCCTCGGAGACGACGGTCAAGGCCGAGTCCCGGCGGCTGATGCTGGAAAACATTCGCGTCCCGGCGCGCAGGACGGTGATGCGCGATATCGTCGTCAACGTCCGCCGGCCAGAGCTGGCGCCGCCGCCGGCGAACGCCCCCGGCGGCAAGCGCGTGGCGCTGAACGCCCGCGAGGACGGCAGCTACGACTGGGACGACAAGCTGACCCTGGAGTTCTGCGGCCCGACCGCCGCCATCCGCCGGCTGAAGATCGAGGCCGTCACGGTCCCGACCGTGTTCCTGGCGGGCGACTCCACCGTCACCGACCAACGCTTCGAGCCCGCCGCCGGCTGGGGCCAGATGCTGCCGCGCTTCTTCAAGCCGGACCTGTCCGTTTCGAACCAGGCCGAGTCCGGCGAGACCCTCAAGGCGTTCCTGGTCGAGCGGCGCCTGGACAAGATCCTCAGCCGGATCAAGCGCGGCGACTGGCTGCTGATCCAGTTCGGCCACAACGACCAGAAACCCCAGTGGCCCCAGACCTATGCCGAGGCCGCCACCACCTATCGCGACTATCTGCGCGCCTATGTCGGCGAGGCCCGGCTGCGGGGCGCGACGCCCGTGCTGATCACCTCGATGCATCGCCGCAAGTTCGACGCGGCCGGCAAGATCGTGAACACCCACGGCGACTATCCGCAAGCGGTGCGCGAAACGGCCCAGGCCTTGAAGGTCCCGCTGATCGACCTGCACGCGATGAGCGCGGCCTTCTACGAGGCCCTGGGCCCCGACAACGCCTGGAAGGCCTTCAACGACGGCGGCAAGGACGCCACCCACCACAACAACTACGGCGCCTATCAGCTGGCCCGCTGCGTGGTCGAGGGAATCCGAACCGCCGTACCGGATCTGGCCGTCCACCTCGTCGCCGACCTGCCGCTGTTCGATCCGGCCAGGCCGCCCGCGCCCGAGGCTTTCGCCGTGCCCGTCAGCGCCGCCTCCAGCCAGGAGATTCCCCGTGGGAGCTAGAGTGGAAACTGATCGCCGCGCCCTGCTGAGCCTCGCCGCCGGCCTGATGGCGACCCCTGCCCTGGCCCGCGCCGAGACCGTTGCCTCGCCCATTGAGACCGTCAACCTCTGGCCGGGCCCGGCGCCGGGCGGCGAGAAGGTCACCGTCACCGAAAGCGTGATCCTGCGCACGCCCGGCGGCGATCCCAACGACACCGCCTTCCTGAACGTGACCAGACCGTGGCTGACCCTGCGCCGGCCGGCCAAGTCGAACGGCGCGGCGGTGCTGATGATCCCGGGCGGCGGCTATGTCCGCGTGGCGGTGGGCAAGAACGGCGGACCGATCGACGCTTGGCTGGCCAGCCTGGGGATCACCGCCTTCGTCATGAACTACCGCCTGCCCGCCGACGGCTGGGCGGCCGGACCGGACGTCGCCCTGCAGGACGCTCAAAGGGCCATGCGCCTGATCCGCGCCCGCGCGCCTTCGCTGGGCGTCGACCCGGCCAAGGTGGCGGCGATCGGCTTTTCCGCTGGCGGCCACGTCGCCGCGCGCCTGGCCACACAGTTCGGCCGCGAGACCTACGCGCCCGTCGATGGCGCCGACAAGCTGCCGACCCGGCCGTTCGCGGCGGGTCTGTTCTATCCCGTGATCACCGGAACCCTGCCCTACGCGCATGGACAATCGGTGAATCAGCTGCTGGGCGCGAACCCGACCGAGGCTCAGCGCCAGGCGGTCTCGGCCGAGCAGCATGTGCCTGCCGACGCGCCGCCGACCTTCATCGCCGCCGCGGCCGACGACAAGGTCGTGCCGGTCGAGAACAGCGTCCTGATGTGGCAGGCGCTGCGGGCCCAGAAGATCCCGGTCGAGATGCACCTGCAGGAGGTCGGCGGCCACGGCTTCGGGCTCAAGGACCGCGAGGGCCGCCTCGCGCCTTCGATGATCGCCCTTGACGCCTTCTTCAAGCGGCACGGCCTCTACGCGTGACCGAGCCGCTAGCCACCGACACCATCAACGCCGCCATCGCCCACGCGCACGGCCGGGGCGGCGGCGAGGTCGTGCTGCCGGCCGGCCGCCACCTGTCGTTCTCGATCCGCCTGCTCAGCGGCGTGACGCTGAGGCTGGCGGAAGGCTGCGTGCTGGAGGCCGCCGATCCGGCTCGGCACGGCGGGACCTACGACGCCGCCGAGCCCAATCCGCACGACCTGTGGCAGGACTTCGGACATAGCCATTGGCGCAACAGCCTGATCTGGGGCGAGGACGTCGAGGACGTCGCCGTCCTGGGTCCCGGCCGCATCGACGGCGCCGGCCTGACCCGCGAGGGTCCCGGTTCGCGCTGGAAGAAGCAGGCCGGCGAATTCCCGCTCAGCATGAGGGGCTTGTCCGCCGAGGTCATGGCCGAGCTGTCGCCGCAGGTCGAAGCCATGGCGGGCCTCGGCAACAAGGCCATCGCCCTCAAGCGCGTGAAGCGGGCTCGGATCGAGGGCCTGACGATCTTCCGCGGCGGCCACTTCGCAGTGCTGGCGACGGGCTGTGAGGACCTGATCCTGCGCGATCTGGTGGTCGACACCAACCGCGACGGCCTCGACATCGACGCGTGCCGAAGGGTGCTGGTCAGCGGCTGCCGCGTGAACACGCCCAATGACGACGCCATCGTGCTGAAGAGCTCGCTGGCCCTGGGTGAGCCGATCCCGACCGAGAACGTCGTCATCGAGCACTGCGAGGTCAGCGGCTTCGATCCCGGCACGATGCTGGATGGGACCTTCGGCCGGACCCAACTCGTCTCGCCCGACCAGGACCGCGTCACCGGCCGCATCAAGCTGGGCACGGAGTCCAACGGCGGCTTCAGGGACGTGACAATCCGCGACTGCCGCTTCGTCCGCTCGCGCGGTTTGGCGCTCGAAGTCGTGGACGGCGGGACGATGGAGACCATCGTCTGCGAGCGGCTGCACCTCTCCGAAGTCACCACCGCCCCCATCTTCCTACGGGTCGGCGACCGGCGGCGCGGGCCGGATGGGACGCCGCTGGGGGCGATGCGCGACATCGTGCTCCGCGACATCGAGGCGGTCGACGTCCTGCCCGACTACGCCGCGACGATCGCGGGCCTGCCGGAGTCGCCGATCCGCGACGTCACCTTGGCGAACATCCGCCTCTCCTATCGCGGCGGCGGGCCTGCCGAGTGGGCGGAGCGGCGGCCGGGCGACCTGCCCGAGGCCTACCCCGAGCCCAGCATGTTCGGCCCCTCTCCGGTCCACGGCCTGTGGGCGCGGCACGTCGACGGGTTGAAGATCGACAACCTGACCATCGAGACCACGACGCCGGACGCGCGGCCCGAGCGTTTGTTCGAAAACGTCCGCGAGACCGACGCGTGATCCTGGACCGCCGCATCCTGCTCGGCGGCCTGGCCGCTACGCCGTTCGTCGGCCAGGGCAAGCGCCTGTACGCCGACGACTTCCGCCACGGCCTGAAGCGCTGGGCGATCGAGGCCGAGAAGCCAGCGACCGTCAGCGCCACGAACGGCGCGCTCGACATCGTCGCCCCGGCTGGCTTCACGGCCTGGTTTAAGCGCGAACTGATCGGCTCGATCTCGATCACCTACGAGGCGCAGGCGGTGTCGGAAGGCGGCCCTTTCGACCGGGTCAGCGACCTCAACGCCTTCTGGATGGCGCGCGAGGTCGACGGCGGCTCGCCGCTGGAGCATCCGCGCTCCGGCGCCTTCGCCGAGTACGACACGCTGAAGACCTACTATGTGGGCCAGGGCGGTAACGCCAATTCCACCACCCGCTTTCGCCGCTATGTCGGCCAAGTCGGCGACCGGCCGATGCTGCCGCAGCATGACCACACGGCCGCCGACGAGATGCTGACGCCCAACCACTGGACCGCCGTGCGCCTGGTCGCCGACGGGCAGCGCATAGAATACTGGAGTGACGCCCGACGGCTGTTCGAGCATCGCGACCCGGCGCCCTATACGCGCGGCTGGTTCGGGATCCGGACCACGCAGAGCCATCTGCGGATCCGGAACTTCCAAGTGTTCAGCCTAGCCCCAGCCGGCCGGTAGGCTCTCGGGCGCGGCGTCGCCGACCAGAGCCAGAAGCTCGAACAGGTTCAGCGCCCACTGTGACGACTGATTGGTCGAGACATTGGCCATCTCGTCGATCGGTTTCAGCACAGTGCTTCCCGAGACGCGCGTGATCGGCGCGGGTCCGCCCTCTTGCCCGCTCTTGGTCTTGCTCAGGAACTCGGTCCAGGCGCGGCGAGCCAGCACCGGGTCGTTCAACTTGCGCGCCGCCCAGGCGGTCAGGCGTGCGTGCCAGACCGGATAGCCGAACACGCGATCGACCGCCGCCGCCCCCAGCGCCGCCTGCCGTTCGGCTTCCGGCGCGTTGTAATAGGCGCAGAAGCGGGTCCAGGCCCTGGCCCAGGCCTGATCGTCGATCAAGCCGTCCAGCTCGAACACGAACTCGGCGCCGCCCATGATAGTCACCAGGTGATAGCTGGTCGCGAAGGCCGTACCGAGGTCGTACAGCGTCGCCCTCGCCGGATCGTAGCCGAACGGCGGGCCGCTGAACATGCCATGGGACGAGCCGGCGATGGCGTCCAGGCCTCTGACGATCTTGTCGCGCCAGCGCGTGTCGCCGGTCCGCTCCCAGGCCACCAGCCAGTTGCTGGCGAAGGCGAACCAGTCCGGGCCCGAGCGGGCCTGGGTCGGATAGGCCGTCTTGGCGGCGACCTTGCGGACCGGATTGACGGCGGCCAGGGCGTGGTCGGCGTCGGCCAGGCTGGCCATGATGTCACCGGTCCGCTCGTCGGCGGTCAGGTAGTAGTAGTGGCGGCGCAGCAGCGACTGGCTGATCCGCACTTCTTTGGCTCCGTCGCCCCAGTGGCTGACATTGTGGCGCGAGCCCAGCCCTTTGAACGGACCCAGGTGATGGACATCGACCTCGCCGGTGTGGCGGGTCATGGCCTCGGCCATGCGGAAGATGTCGGCGCGGCCCGTGCGCATGAACGCCGTCCACAGCCACAGGTCCGGCACAAGCTCGCTGTTGTCCCAGGCGTAGCCGCCGACATCGTAGCGCCAGGCGTGGCGGTCCTGGTCGTAGGTGTGCATCACGTCGCCGTGGTCCCAGAACCCATACCAGCGGCGTTGCTCGACCTCGTGCTGATAGAAGGCCAGCAGGCGCTCGTGCTCGGCCTCCAGCCTGGCCTTCACCGGCGTCGAGCGGTCGACCGGAGCCCAGACGCCGAAGACGCCGCAGGACTGATAGTAGGCGGGCGCGCCGACCGGCAGCGCCGGCTCGCTGGTCGCCCTGGCCATGCCCGACAGCGCCTCGCGCGTCGGGGTGGCGGCCACGGGCCAGAGAAAGACCTGGTTGGTGCGCGCAACACCCAGCGGGGTCGAGTGGCCCGCCTCGACATCCTCGTACTGGATCTCCAGGCCATGAGCACGATCGCTGTAGTGGCGCAGGTCCATTGGCTGCGCCTGCGGCGACCACAGCCACAGGGTAACCGTGGCGGCCTCGGTCGTCGCGCCCTCGATCTCCAGGCCGGTCGGATGCCTCTGCCAGAAATGGCGCAGGCCGAAGGCGACCCCGCCCGAGACGCCGCCGATGTAGCCGAAGCCCGGAGATCGGCCGCCATGGTCGGCGCGCAGCCAACTGCTCCTGTCGTTGGTCCGCTTGTCGATCGCGAAGGCGTCGGCGTCGCCCTGGAACAGCCGATAGCCGTCCCACGCGGGCACGGTGAGCAACTGGTCCCGGGTCTTGGCGTCCATCGACGCCAGGTCCGGAACCCGCTCTCCGCGCAGCTGGTCCTGGAACTTGCTCGCCAGGGCGAACTTGGTCGGCTGCCACCCTGGCAGGTTGCGCACGGCCTCGCCCCACATCCCCTCGCCTTCGCCGGCGAAGCGGACATGGCGGTTGTGCGGCTCGTCGGTCAGCGGGACGTCGAAGCGGATCCCCAGGCCCGCGATGAAGTCCCTGTTCCCGTCGCCATCGAACACGAAACTGTGGGTCAGGGTAAGCCGCCCTTCGGCGTCGACGGCGACTCGAACGGTGAACGGCAGCCAGTCGCGTCCCGCCCCGCGATGCTTACCCTCGAAACGCACCACTGCCCGCACGGGGCCGCGCTGCTCGACCGTCACAGCGTCGATCGCGCCGTCGAAGACTTGCGTCTCGCGCGGCGACAGGTCGCCCGGCGGCATGGTCTGGCTCAGGCAGACCAGGCGTCCGCCGCGCAGGGTCTCGCGCCCCGCCAGACTGACGCTCTCGATCAGCACGCCGCCCGTCCGCGAAAAACAGCAGACCATATCGCCGGCGGCGACCTCGATCCGCTCCGGCGTGTCGCGCACCTTGACAGGTCTGGCCGGAAGGATCGGCGCGCCGGTCCTGATCCGGAAGCCCTCGGCTGGCGCTCCGGAGACGGCGTGTCCCGTCCATTTCAGAGAGCCGTCGGGCCAGTAGGCCAGCGGCCAGGTCTGCAGCGGTAGAGCCCGGCCGTCCGCGTCCACGGCGGTCATCGCGGACTTGACCTTGACGGCGCCCCGCGGCCACGGCGCGCCCCATACCGCCGCCCCCGCCGCCGACGGCGGAAGCTGGCCCAGCCAGTGAAAATCGGCCGATCTCTGCGGGGCGCCCGCCTGCGTCTCGCCTCCGTTCGCCAGCGCCACCGGCAGCGCCAGCCCAGATCCCAGCACGCCTCGTCGCGAGACCGTCACGCCGCTTCTCCCACCTGTGTGCTTGAGGACGGTCCCAGACCAAGACCTCTACCGTCCTCCTCGCACGCTAGTGCCACATATTGAGATGTCAAAACAATTTGTGGGAAGACAGGGTATGCATTTCGTGATGTAAACCGCATGCGATCCAACGCTTTCGGGCGTCGAGGAAGAAGTCGCCGCAAGCGGCTCGGGATCATGCGACGGCTTCAGGGAGGGCGGCTTCATGACGACACAGCCAACCAGGCCAGGCGTGACGGCCTGCGCAGCCGCGCTTCTGACGATGCTGGCGGGACTGACAGGACTGACGGGCGCCGCCCAGGCCGCGCCCCGCTGGATGGAATCACTGGATCGCGGCGTGGTCGCCGTTCCGGCCAAGGACGGCGGCGTGCTGGTCAGCTGGCGACTGCTGGGCGATGACCCGGCCAGCGCGGCCTTCAACCTCTACAAGGACGGAACGAAGCTGAACGACAAGCCGCTGAAAGGCGGCGCGAATTTCGTCGACAGGACCGCCGGCGCAGGCGCCTACACCGTGCGCCTCGTCAGCAGGGGCAAGGAAGGCGCGCCCAGCAGACCGGCCCGGACGTGGACCGACGGCTATCTGTCGATCCCGATCGAGCCGCCGCCGGGCGGCGTCACTCCGGCGGGCGAGGCCTATATGTACACCGCCAACGACGCCAGCGTCGGCGACCTGGACGGCGACGGTCGCTACGAGATCGTCTTGAAGTGGGACCCGACCAACGCGAAGGACAACGCCTTCGGCGGTTATACCGGCGACGTCTATCTCGACGCGTACACCCTGGAGGGCAAGCGCCTGTGGCGCATCGATCTGGGCCGCAACATCCGAGCCGGGGCCCATTACACCCAGTTCCAGGTCTATGACTACGACGGCGACGGCAAGGCCGAGCTAGCGTTGCGCACCAGCGACGGGACAATCGATGGAACCGGCCAGGTTCTGGGCGATCCCGACGCCGACTGGCGCGAGACCGGCGGCGAGCGTCCTCAGGCCGACCGTACCGGCGCCTTTGTCCAGCCCGATGGGACCAAGGTCGCCAAGGTTCAGGGCCGCATCCTCAAGGGTCCGGAATTCCTGACCGTGTTCGACGGGGCAACCGGCAAGGCTCTGGCCAGCGTCCCCTACTCGCCCCCGCGCGATCCGCGCACCGAGGCGCCGACCGTCGAGCAGATGACGGAAATCTGGCGCGACGGCTACGGCAACCGTTCTGATCGTTTCCTGGCCGGCACGGCCTATCTGGACGGAGAGCGGCCCAGCATCATCATGGGCCGCGGCTACTATGGCCGTTCGACGATCGCCGCCTGGGACTGGCGCGACGGCAAGCTGATCCAGCGCTGGTTGTTCGACAGCGCCGCCCCCGGCAATGAGGTTTACGGCGGCCAGGGCAATCACCAGCTCAGCGTCGCCGACGTCGACGGCGATGGCCGCGACGAGATCATCTACGGCTCGATGGCCGTCGACGACACCGGCAAGGGCCTGTGGAGCGCCCGCCTGTTCCACGGCGACGCGATGCACGTCGGCGACCTGGATCCCACCCATCCGGGCCTGGAGAGGTTCGGCGTCCACGAGAGTCCCAAGATGAACGGCGGGATCGGGGCGGCCATGCTCGACGCCAAGACCGGCAAGGTCCTGTGGAGCACGCCCACCGACAAGGACACCGGCCGCGGCCTGGCCGCCGACATCGACCCGCGTTTCCCCGGCGACGAGGCCTGGGGCAGCAACCAGGACGCGCTCTACACCGCCCAAGGCAAGGTCATCGACGGCGTGAAGCATCCGCGCCAGGTGAACTTCGCCATCTGGTGGGACGGCGACGATCTGCGCGAGCTCTTGGACAAGAACCAGATCAGCAAATGGGACTGGAGGACCGGCCAGGCCGTCCCGCTGCTCACCGCCGAGGGCATGACCTCGAACAACGGCACCAAGGCGACCCCGACCCTGTCGGCCGACATCCTGGGCGACTGGCGCGAGGAGCTGGTCCTGCGCGCCGAGGACAATCGATCCCTGCGGATCTACGCCACGCCCTATCCGACCGATCGCCGCCTGGCGACCCTGATGCACGACCCGCAGTACAGGGTCTCGATCGCCTGGCAGAACACCGCCTATAACCAGCCGCCGCACACCAGCTTCCACCTCGGCGAGGGCATGAAGCAGCCCAAGACGGCGACCATCGTCACTCGGCCCCATGCCACTGGGAAGGCGTCTCAATGAAATCGTTGCTGATCGGCGGGTTCACCGCCCTCATCCTGGCCGGATCCGCGCCCGCCCAGGACATGCAGACCGCCGCCAAGCCCGGCGCGCCCGAGCCGCCGCTGGAGTGGGTCGACAAGGCCACCGGCCACCGCATCGTGCGCCTGTCGCGCGAGCCGGGCAGCTCCAGTCTCTACTTCAACTACAACGGCTATACGCCCAAGGGCGACCGGCTAGTGTTCTCCTCGCCCACGGGCATTACGGCCATGGACCTGAAGACCCGCGCCCTGACCAGGATCGTCGAGGGCAAGGTCCGCCTGCTGTACGTCGGTCGCAAGACTGGCGCGGTCTATTACGAGAAGGCCCTGACCGCCGATCCGATGGGTCCGAAGGCGGTGATGGCGACCGATCCGTATACCAAGGCCACGCGCCAGGTGACGGTGATGGATCGCGGATCGTTGCAGACCATCAACGCCGACGAGACCCTGCTGGCCGGCGTCGCCGTCCGCACCGACGTACCGATCCCGCCAAACCTGGCCGACTCGCTGCCCAAGAACCCGGATGACGTCAAAAGCGCCGACGGCAAGGAGCTGTCCTACGCCGAGGGCCGCGAGGTGCAACTGAACGCGCGCCTCGACAGCCGCATCCCGATGGAGATCTTCACGATCAACACGGTCACCGGCGAGCGCAGGATCGTCCACCAGGCGACCGACTGGCTGAACCACCTGCAGTTCTCGCCGACCGATCCGGGCCTCTTGATGTTCTGCCACGAGGGCCCCTGGCACAAGGTCGACCGCCTGTGGCTGATCCGGACCGACAAGGCGGGGGACACCCCGGTCAAGATTCACACCCGCACCATGAACATGGAAATCGCGGGCCACGAGTGGTTCAGCGCCGACGGAAAGACCGTCTGGTACGATCTGCAGACCCCGCGCGGCGAGGACTTCTGGGTCGCCGGCTACGAGATCGCCACCGGCAAGCGCAACTGGCTGCATGTCCAGCGCAACGACTGGTCGGTGCACTTCAACTCATCACATGACGGCAAGCTGTTCGCCGGCGACGGCGGCGACAGCGAGATGGTCGCCCACGCGCCGGACGGGAAATGGATCGTGCTGCTCAAGCCCCGCGCCATTCCCGATGTCGCCGGCATCCACGCCCCCGGCGCCGAGCACCTGACCAGCCCTGGCGTGCTCGAGTCCGAGCGTCTGGTCGACATGCGCGGCCACGACTATCGCCTGGAGCCGAACGTCAACTTCACGCCGGACGACAAGTGGCTGGTGTTCCGCTCGAACATGCACGGAGCGAACGAGGTGTACGCGGTGGAGGTGGCCAAGGCGCGGTAGGCTCGGATCTGGTCGGGTTCAGCCTCGCAGGAGCGCTCTAAGGACAGGACGGCCCGCCCAGGCGGGCCTGATTGTCCAGCGGCGCCGGGTGGACGTGGCGCGAGATCGGCAGTTTCAGCTTGGCAAGCCGGGTCGCCACCAGGGCCGCACCCAGTCGCGCGCCTTGCTCATTGATGTGGGTGTCGTCCTTGATCCCGTCGGGATAGCGGGCGACGTGATCGTAAGGCTCGTACTGCAGGTACAATCGGCGCGAGGCCATCTGTCCCCTCGCCTTCAGCGCCGCCATCATGTCGCCGTCCAGGTCGACCAGCGGGACGTTCAGGTCGACCGCCACGCGGTGGATGGTCGCGGCATAGGCCGCGTGAGCGTCCTTGGGCTCGCCATTCTCCCATAACCAGCGGGCGATCGGGGTGACCAGCACAGGCGTGGCCCGCTTGGCCCGCACATCGACCACGAAGCGACGGAGATTGACCTCGTAGGCCCCGTTAGGATCGGTGAAGCGGACGATCTTCTTGGTGTCGGCGTCGTTGTGGCCGAACTGGATCAGCACCGTGTCGCCGGGCTGCAGCTGGGCGACCAATTGGTCCCACAGGCCTTCCTCGATGAAGGTCTTCGTCGAGCGGCCGCCGCGCGCCAGATTCACCACCTCGACACTCGGATCCAGCGAACACTTCAGCACCATGCCCCAGCCCATCTGCGGATAGCGGTCGGCGGCGTAGTTCGCGGCGGTGGAGTCGCTGGCAATGACGATGCGCAGCGGAGCAGCGGCCATCGCGGCGGCCAGGGCCAGCGCCGCGATCACCGCGCCAGCTCCGCCAGGATCGAGCGGTCGATGCTGGCGACGTCGCGCACGCCCGTCAGGGCCATGGCCACGCGCATCTCCTTCTCGATCAGGTCCAGCAGTTGGGTCACCCCCGCCTCGCCGTTCGTCGCCAGGGCGTAGACGAAGGCTCGGCCCAGGAGGACGCCCTTGGCGCCCAGGGCCAGCATACGCACGACGTCCAGGCCCGAGCGCACGCCGCTGTCGGCCAGCACCGTCAGCTTGTCGCCCACCGCCTCGGCGATGGCCGGCAAAGCTCGAGCCGAGGACAGCACGCCGTCCAGCTGCCGCCCGCCGTGGTTGGAGACCACGACCCCGTCCGCGCCGATGTCGGCGGCGGCCTTGGCGTCCTCGGGATCCAGCACGCCCTTGATGATCAGCGGCCCCTTCCAGAGGTCGCGGATCCACTCCAGGTCCTTCCACTGGATGGATGGGTCGAAGTTCGCCCCCAGCCAGCCCATGAAGTCCTCGAGGCCGGAATTCTTGCCCAGCACCGGGGCGACATTGCCCAGGGTGTGCGGACGGCCCATGACCCCGACGTCCCAGGCCCACTGGGGCTTGAACACCGCCTGGACCAGGCGGCGCGCGGCGGCGTTGGGGCCGCTCATGCCCGAGTGGGCGTCGCGATAGCGGGCGCCGGGAACGGGCATGTCGACCGTGAAGACCAGGGCCGTGGCCCCCGCCTCGCGGGCGCGGATCAGGAGATCGCGCATGAAGGCCCGGTCGCGCAGAACATAGAGCTGGAACCAGATCGGATTGGACGAGGCCTTGCTGACCTCATCGACATCGCAGACCGACACCGTCGACAGGCAGAGCGGAATGCCCTTCTTCGACGCGGCGCGGGCGGCCTGGACCTCACCCCGGCGGGCGTACATGCCGGTCAGGCCCACCGGCGCCAGGGCGACCGGCAGGGCCTGCTTGACCCCGAATAGCGTGGTCGAGGGATCACCGGCCGAGACGTCCTTCAGCACCCGCTGGCGCAGGGCGATGTCGGCCAGGTCCGAGACGTTCCGGCCCAGCGTGCGCTCGGCATAGGCGCCGCCGTCAATGTAGTCGAACAGGAAGCGCGGCAGCTTGCGCCGCGCCGCCTCGCGAAAGTCTGTCGTGGATGAGACGATCATCGCGCTTACTGCAGATTGACGAAGGCGCCGCCGTCGACCAGCAGCGCCGCGCCGGTGACGTACTTGGCCAGGTCCGAAGCCAGGAAGACGATCGGCCCGGCCAGGTCGTCAGGCTCGCCCAGGCGGCCCAGCGGGATGCGGCCGGCCATGTATTCGCGCTTGGCCACGTCAGCCAGGTCTTCCTTGTTGATCGCCGTCTCGATCGTGCCCGGCAGCACCGAGTTGCAGCGGATGCCGTACTTGCCCAGCGCGATGGCGGTCGACTGCATCAGGCTGTGCACGCCGGCCTTGGTCGGGGTGTAGTGGGTCTGCATGCCGCCGCCGACCAGAGCGCTGATCGACGAGACGGCGATGATCGCGCCGCCGTGGCCTTGCTTGACCATCTGGTTGGCCGCCGCCTGGACCATGTAGTAGGCGCCGAACAGGTTCACCTTCATCGTCCGCTCCATGACCTCGGGCGGCATGTCTAGGAAGGCGTGGAAGGGACAGATGCCGGCGTTGTTGACGAACACGTCGACCTTGCCGAACGCGTCCACCGCGGCCTGTACGAAGGACTTGGAGGTCTCGACATCAGCGACGTCGCCCTTGACGGCGATGGCGCGGCGGCCCAGCGCCTCGATCTGGGCGACGGCGTCGGCGGCGCCGGCCTCGTCGGAGTGGTAGTTGATCGCCACGTCGGCGCCGTGCTGGGCGCACCCGATCGCTGCGGCCTTGCCGATCCCCTGCGAGGCGCCGGTCACCAGCACCACCTTGTCCTTCAGCAGCATCCCTACCTCTTTTTACTAAGCATCAGCGGGCCAGCCGCTTTCCGTTCCAGCCCAGGTCGCGGCCAATGGCGTTGGCCGTGTCGCGAACATCGTCGACCAGCGTCTTCATGCGGTCGTCGTCCATATATTGCGCCGCGCCCGAGACGCTGATCGCGCCGACGATCTGGCCCGAGGCCCCACGGATCGGCGCGGCGACGCAACGGATGCGGTCCTCGTTCTCTTCCAGGTCGAAGGCGATGCCGCGCTTGGAATAGTCGCGCATCCAGTCGATCCACTGCGTCTCGTCAGGAGCCCCTGGCGAGGCCGGCCCCTCCGAACGGTACAGGGCCCGCCAGCGGTCCTCGGTGTCGTCCAGCACCAGCGCCTTGCCCAGGCCGGTCGAACGGATCGGCTGGCGATCGCCCACGCGCGAGCTGATGTTGATGCGGCGGCGGCCGGTCAGCTTGTCGAGATAAAGCGCCCGCTCGTCGTCGAGCACGCCAAGGTGGACGGTGTCCTCGGTGCTCTCCCACAGCTTTTCCAGGTGCGGACGCGCGATGCGCGGCAGGTCCATCTGCTGGCTGGCCAGATAGCCCAGCTCCAGAAGCTTGGAGCCCAGGCTGTAGCCTTCGCGCGGGGCCTGCGAAAGCAGGCGGCGCTCGACCAGGGCCGTGGCCAGCCGGTGGGTCGTGCTGCGGGTCAGGCCGAGCTGCTTGGCCAGGGCTGGCAGTGCGATGGTGCCGGATTCGGCGACCACATCGAGCAGATCCAGGCCCCGAAACAGGGTTTGGCTGCCGCTGGGAGACTTGGTCGTCGCGTTTTCGTCCGCCGCCACCGGTTCCGCTCCCCTTGACGCTGGTTTCATTTTGTAGCACAACCTCTCATATTGTGGAACGCAAGGCAAGCGGAACGACGGCGACTCTCGACGAGCGCGCCGGCCTCGCGAACCGATAGCGTTACATAGGTTATGTTGGGGAGGTAGGCGTAGCCTGACAGCTTCGCCATGGAGCCCGCCGGAAACCCTCCGGCAGGCGCGGCCTCCTTGTCCCAGGGCGGCGTCGAGCGACCGCCCATCAGGTTGGAGTCTCGTCGCCCATGGCGTTTCCGGTCATCAAGCACGTACGCGCGTTCGTGGTCCGCGGGGGCGGCGCCGACTATCACGACCAGGGCGACGGCCACTGGATCGATGACCACATCGCCACGCCGATGTCGCGCTATCCCGAATATCGTCAAAGCCGCCAGAGCTTCGGCATCAACGTGCTGGGCACGCTGGTGGTCGAGATCGAGGCCGCCGACGGCACGATCGGGTTCGCGGTGACCACTGGCGGCGAACCGGCCGCCTATATCGTCGAAAAGCATCTCGCCCGTTTCCTGGAAGGCCGCGACCCGACCGAGGTCGAGAAGATCTGGGACCAGATGTACTTCTCGACCCAGTACTACGGCCGCAAGGGCCTGGTGGTGAACGCCATCTCGGGTGTCGACCTGGCCCTCTACGACCTCTTGGGCAAGCTGCGGCAGGAGCCGGTCTACGCCCTGCTGGGCGGCAAGGTCCGCGACGAGCTGACCTTCTACGCCACCGGCGCGCGTCCGGACCTGGCCAAGCAGATGGGCTTCATCGGCGGCAAGATGCCCCTGCACCACGGCCCGGCCGAGGGCGAGGAAGGCCTGCGCAAGAACATCGAAGAACTGGCCACGATGCGCGAACGCTGTGGCGAGGATTTCTGGCTGATGTTCGACTGCTGGATGTCGCTGGACCTGAACTACGCCACCAAGCTGGCCCACAAGGCCCATGAGTATGGCCTCAAGTGGATCGAGGAAGCCCTCAGCCCCGACGACTACTGGGGCTATCGCGACCTGAAGAAGAACGCGCCGACCGGCATGCTGGTCACCACCGGCGAGCACGAGGCCACCCGCTGGGGCTTCCGCATGCTGCTGGAGATGGAATGCTGCGACATCATCCAGCCGGACGTGGGCTGGTGCGGCGGCGTCACCGAACTGATCAAGATCGCCAACCTGGCCGACAGCAAGGGCGTGATGATGATCCCGCACGGCTCGTCCGTGTACAGCTACCACTTCGTCATCACACGCCATAACAGCCCGTTCGCCGAGTTCCTGATGATGGCGCCGAAGGCCGACGAGGTGGTCCCGATGTTCCACCCCCAGCTGATCGGCGAACCCGTGCCGGTGAACGGCAAGCTCAAGCTCGGCGATGCGCCCGGCTTCGGCGTCGAACTCAATCGCGAGGTCGGCTTGCACCGTCCTTACGTCCGCTAGACCTCCCTGAAGGCGACATAGACCTATGAAACTGCTCCGCTACGGCCCGCGCGGCTCCGAGAAGCCCGGCCTGCTAGACTCCGACGGCAAGATCCGCGACCTGTCGGGCCACGTGGCCGACATCGACGGCAAGACCATCACGCCCGAAGGCCTGAAGACACTGGCCGCCATCGATCCTTCCACCCTGCCCGTCGTCGAGGGCTCGCCCCGCTACGGCGTGCCGGTCGGCAGCGTCGGCAAGTTCCTGGCCATCGGCCTGAACTTCGCCGACCACGCCAAGGAAGCCGGCCTGGAGCCGCCGCCCGAGCCGATCTTCTTCACCAAGGCCATCAGCTGCCTGAACGGTCCGAATGACGACGTCATGCTGCCCAAGGACGCCGAGAAGGGCGACTGGGAGGTCGAACTGGGCGTCGTGATCGGCAAGCGCGCCCGCTATGTCGAGCAGGCTGAGGCCCTGGACTACGTCGCCGGTTATGTGCTGGTCAACGACGTCTCCGAGCGCGCCTTCCAGAAGGAGCTCGGCTCGCAGTGGGACAAGGGCAAGGGCTGCGACACCTTCGGCCCGGTCGGTCCGTGGCTGGTCACCGCCGATGAGGTCGGCGACTGCCAGAACCTGGACATGTGGCTGGACCTGAACGGCAAGCGCATGCAGACCGGCAACAGCAGAACGATGATCTTCGGCGTCGCCGAGCTGATCGCCTACATGAGCCGCTTCGTGACGCTCGAGCCGGGCGACATCCTGACGACCGGCACCCCGCCCGGCGTCGGCGAGGGCCAGAAGCCCGAGAAGATCTTCCTCAAGCCCGGCGACGTGATGGAGTTGGGCATCGAGAAGCTGGGCAGCCAGCGTCAAAACGTCATCGCCTGGACCCGGGAAGGCGTCGCGTGAGCACCATCTACGCCAATCGTTTCGCCGGCCGCCGCGCCGTCATCACCGGCGGCGCCTCGGGCCTGGGCAAGGCCGTGGCCGCCCGTATCGTCGCCGAAGGCGGCCAGGTCGCCCTCTGGGATCTCGACGCCGAGAACCTGAAGGCCGCCGCCGTCGACGTCGGCGCGGCCCATACGGTCGCCCTGGACGTATCGGACGAGGCCGCGGTCCTGACCGCCGGCAAGTCGACCGCCGACGCCTTGGGCGGCATCGACATCCTGGTCGCCTCGGCCGGCATCACCGGCGCCACGGCCCCGGTCTACGAGTACCCGACCGACAGCTGGAAGCGCGTCTTCGACATCAACGTCAACGGCGTCTTCTACAGCTGCAAGGCGGTCGTGCCGTTCATGCTGGCGGGCGGCTACGGCCGCATCGTCAACGTCGCCTCGGTCGCAGGCAAGGAAGGCAATCCCAACGCCGGCGCCTATTCGGCGTCGAAGGCGGCCGTGATCGGCCTGACCAAGTCGCTGGGCAAGGAGCTCGCCACCAAGGGTGTCATCGTCAACAGCCTGACCCCGGCCACCTTCGAGAGCCCGATCCTAGAGCAGCTGCCCCAGAGCCAGGTCGACTACATGCGGAGCAAGATCCCGATGGGCCGCCTGGGCGAGGTCCACGAGAGCGCCGCCATGGTCTGCTTCATGGCTTCGGAAGAGTGCAGCTTCACCACCGCGTCGACGTTCGACACGTCCGGCGGCCGGACCACCTTCTAGATTAGAGAAAGAGGGACTGGAGCCATGGCGTACACCGGCCCCATCGTCGATTCCCACATGCATCTGTGGGACCTCGATCGGCACTACTACGCCTGGCTCCAGGACACGCCGCTGCCGAACAATCCGGCCGGCGACATGTCCTCGATCGCCTACAAGTCCTATGGGCTGGACGACTATCTGGCCGACGCCAAGGGCTGGAACGTCGTCCAGGTCGTGCATGTCGAGTGCGGCCTGCCGCCCAAGGACCAGCTGTCGGAGACCGACTGGCTGCAGTCGATCGCCGACCAGCGCGGCGTGATCGGCGGCATCGTCGCCGGCGCTAACCTGGATGATCCGGATGTCGAGGCGATGCTGTCGGCCCATGCCGCCCGCAAGAACGTTCGCGGCATCCGCCAGATCGTCAACTGGCACGCCGATCCGGCCAAGACCTACGGCCCCACCGACAAGCTTCTTGACGACCAGTGGCGCAAGGGCTTCGCCCTGCTGGCCAAGTACGGCCTGTCGTTCGACCTGCAGCTCTACGCCTCGCAGATGGCGAGGGCGGCGGCGCTGGCCGACGCCCATCCGGACATCCCGCTGATCGTCAACCACGCCGGCATGCCGACCGACCGCGACGAGGCGGGCCTCGCCGCCTGGCGCGAGGGTCTGGCGACGCTGGCTCAGCGCCCAAACGTCGCTTGCAAGATCTCGGGCCTGGCCATGGTCGACCGGTCGTGGACGACCGCCAGCCTGAGACCGTTCGTGCTCCAGGTCATCGAGACCTTCGGCGTCGAGCGCTGCCTGTTCGCCAGCAACTTCCCGGTCGAGAAGGTTCACGGCAGCTTCGGCGCCTTCTATGCGGCCTATGACGCCATCACGGCCGACTTCAGTCACGACGAGCGCGAGGCGCTGTTCGCCGGCAATGCCCGGCGTGTCTATCGCCTGGCCTGACAAGAACAATAACGGGAGGAAGACGATGACCAAGATGGAAAGCCGCCCCCTCGCCTTCCGCATGCAGCTGAAGCCAGGCGTCGCCGCCGAGTACGAGCGCCGCCACGACGAACTGTGGCCGGACCTTGCCCAGGCCCTGCGCGAGGCGGGCGTCTACGACTATTCGATCTTCCTCGATGACGAGACCATGAGCCTCTTCGCCGTGCTGCGCCTGCGCCCCGACCACAAGAAGGACGCCCTGCCGCTGCAGCCGGTGATGAAGCGCTGGTGGGACTTCATGGCCGATCTGATGGAGGTCCACCCCGACAACAAGCCCGTCGAGTGGCCGCTGAAGCCCGTCTTCTACTTCGAGGGTTGACCATGCGCATCGCCCCCGCCCTGGGCCTGATGGCCACACTGCTGGCCACGTCCGCCCTGGCAGAACCCGCGCGGCTCGGCGAGCAGAGCGCCGTCGCGGCCAAGCCGCCCGAAGCGCACAAGATCACCTGGGACAAGTACTCGCTGAAGGTCGATGGCCAGCGCGTGTTCTCGTGGGGCGGCGAGTTCCACCCCTTCCGCGCGCCCAGCCCGGACCTGTGGCGCGACATCCTCCAGAAGATGAAGGCCAGCGGCTACAACACGGTCGCGATCTACTTCGACTGGGGCTACCACTCGCCCAAGCAAGGGGTCTACGACTTCAGCGGCATCCGCGACATGGACCGCGTGCTGACCATGGCCAGGGAAGAAGGCCTCTACGTCATCACCCGCGCCGGGCCTTACGTGAACGCCGAGCTGACCCGGGGCGGCTTCCCCGGATGGCTGGTCAACCAGCAGGCCCGCGCCCGCACCGACGCGCCGGAATACATCCAGGCCGCCGACGAATGGCTGACGCGGATCAACGCCGTCATCGCCCGCCACCAGCTGACCACCGGCCAGGGCACGGTCATCGCCCACCAGATCGAGAACGAGCTGGACGTCGTCGGCGCGCCGCAGCAGCGCTACATGCAGTGGCTGTACGACAAGGCGAAAGCGGACGGGATCACGGTCCCGATCTTCCACAACGACAAGGGCCGCAACGGCTACTGGGCGCCCAAGGGTTCGAACGTGCCGGGGACGGTGGAAGGCCCCAACGACCTCTACGCTTTCGACGGCTATCCCGGCGGCAACTGCAAGGTCGACTCCACGCCCTCCAGCCCCGGCGTCGCGCCCGACTGGGGGATCTACGGCCCGGGCGGCGCCAAGGGCGGAGCCTCGGCCAGCCCGAACACGCCAGGCTTCCTGGCCGAGTTCGGCGGCGGCTGGTTCGACTACTGGGGCAGCAACGGCGACTACGACTGCACGGCCATCCATCGCGGCGTAGGCTACCAGCGGGTGTTCTACGGCACGAATATCGCCAACGGCATCACGCTGCAGAGCTTCTACATGACCTATGGCGGGACCAGCTGGGGCTGGCTGCCGGCTCCCGTTGTGTTCACCTCGTACGACTACGGCTCGGCCATCGACGAGGCCCGCGGCCTGCGCGACAAGGCGCGGGTGATGAAGCAGATGGGCGAGTTCATCAACGCCGTCCCCGACCTCACGCGCATGGACAAGGGCGAGCCCGTCGTTCCATCGAACGACAAGGTCCGCGTCTATCATAACGTCAACGCCGAGACGGGCAGCCACCTCTATGTGGTGGTCCACAATCCCAGCAGCGCCACGGGCGACGAGGCCTTCACCTTCAAGGTCAGGACCCGCGACGGCGAGTACCTGGTCCCTTCGCGGATCAAGGGCCAGGACAGCAAGCTGCTGATGGCCAGCTACGACCTGGGCGGCCAGCGGCTGGTCTATTCGACATCCGAGATCCAGACCCACCTCAAATGGAACGGCGGCGATCTGGCTTTGCTCTACGGCCGCGCCGGCGAGGCGGGCGAGACAGTGCTGCGCTACGCCAGCGCGCCGAGGGTCGAGGTGATCGAAGGCGAGGTCCAGTCGGCCTTCGACGCGGCCAAGGGCGACCTGAAGCTGGCCTACACGCACAAGGGCCTGGCCCGCGTGCGGATCACCGGCGGCGGCCGTCCGCCGCTCACCGTGCTGCTGGCCGACGCCGAGACCGGCCAGACCTTCTGGCGGCGCGAGAACGCCCTGATTCGAGGCCCTGGCCTGGTCCGTAGCGACACGATCAAGGGCGGCGCCCTGTCCCTGACCGGCGACACCGAGACCGACAGTCCGCTGGAGGTCTTCGCGCCGAAGGCCGTGACGTCGCTCCGCTGGAACGGCGCCAAGGTCGCCGCCAAGGCCACCGCCTCGGGCAGCCTGCTCGCCGACAAGCCTCTGGCGGGTCCCGGCCCGATCGCCCTGCCCGACCTGGCCCAGCTGACCTGGAAGACCGCTCCCGGCTCGCCCGAGGCGGATCCGAAGTTCGACGACTCCGGCTGGCTGAAGACCGAGGGCCGCCGCAGCGCGTCGACCGTGCGCGGCCCCACCGGCCAACCGGCGCTGGACATGAGCACCTACGGCTTCCACCAGGGCGACGTCTGGTATCGCGGCCGCTACGAGGGCCAGTCCGACATCGACACCCTGACCCTCCACTACGGCGGCGGCGGCGCGGGGATGCTGCAGGTGTGGCTGGACGGCCGGTTCTTAGGCCAGCACGAGCTGGACGGCGGCCTGCCCCGCCCGATCACCACGGGCGTGGCCACCTTCAGGCTGCCCGAAGATCTGCGGGGAGCCGGCCAGCACGTGCTTTCGGTCATGGTCCGCAACAACGGCCACAACTGGGACCTCGACGCCGACGACTTCCACAAGGAGGCCCGCGGCCTGGTCTCGGCCTCGCTGTCGGGTCCGGGGACCTACAGCTTCGCCGTCCCGATCGCCTGGAAGATCCAGGGCAACAAAGGCGGCGAAGACATCCAGGACCCCGTTCGCGGCAACCCCAACAACGGCGGGCAGTACGGCGAGCGTGAAGGCTGGCACCTGCCGGGCTTCCCCGACGCGTCGTGGGCCAAGGCCGACATGAGCGCGACGACGCCATACGCCGGCACGACCTGGTACCGCACCAGCTTCGACCTTGCGCTGCCCAAGGACCAGGACACCACCCTGGGCCTGACCATCGGCGATCCCGACAAGCCGCGCTCGCCGAACAGGCGCTACCGCGTACTGATCTTCGTCAATGGCTGGAACATGGGCCAGTTCATCGCCCATGTCGGCCCGCAACGGACCTTCGTGCTGCCCAACGGCATCGTCGATCCGCGCGGCAAGAACACCATAGCCCTGGCCGTGACTAGCGACGGCGCGCCCGGCGACGCCCTGGAAGATGTGAAACTCGTGAACCTGCGGACCGTGCGCGGCGGCGTCCCCGTCGCCCGCGCGCCCGCCCCCGACTTCAAACCCTGATACCGGACTTCTGGAGACTCCCGTGCCCAATCTCGCCCATGGCCTCGACGCCAAGGACATCAAGGCCAAGATCGCCGCGCTGATCAGCAACCTCGTGGACATCACCGACGAGACCGGCGAGTTCCTGCTGCGCCTGGACGACGGCCGCGTCATCGACACCAAGGGCTGGAACGACTGGGAATGGACCCACGGCGTGGGCCTCTACGGCCTGTGGAAGCAGTACGAGATGCACGGCGACGAGCGCGCCTTCGACATCATGGTCAGGTGGTTCGCCGACCGCTTCGAGGCCGGCACTCCGACCAAGAACATCAACACGGTCTCGCCGTTCCTGACCCTGGCCTATCTGTACGAGGCCACCGGCGACCACACCTACATCCCCTATCTCGAGACCTGGGCCGACTACGTCATGTACGAGGGTCCGCGCACCGAGGAAGGCGGCTTCCAGCACATCGTCTTCAACAGCGAGAACCCGCAGCAGCTGTGGGACGACACGCTGATGATGAGCGTGCTGCCGTTGGCCAAGATCGGCCTGCTGCTCGACCGCCCCGACTTCGTCGAGGAGGCCAAGCGCCAGTTCATGGTCCACATCAAGTACCTGGCCGACCGCAAGACGGGTCTGTGGTTCCACGGCTGGACCTTCCTGGGGCGTCACAACTTCGCCGACGCCCTATGGGCGCGCGGGAACTGCTGGGTGACGATCGCCATCCCCGAGTTCATCGAGCTGCTGGACCTGAAGCCCGGCGACGGCCTGCGCGCCTTCCTGATCGACGCACTGGAAGCCCAGATCAAGGCGCTCACCCAGTTCCAGGACGCCGAGACGGGCCTGTGGCATACGATCATCAACGACAAGACCTCGTACCTGGAGGCCTCGGCCACGGCCGGCTTCGCCTACGGCATCCTGAAGGCCGTGCGGAAACGCTACATCGGCAAGGACTACGAGGCTGTCGCCATCCGCGCCATCAAGGGCGTACTGGCCAATATCGACGACAAGGGCGAGCTGCAGCAGGTCTCGTTCGGCACCCCGGTGTTCGACACGATCCAGGGCTACAAGGACATCCCGCTGACCTCGATGCCGTACGGCCAGTCGCTGGCCATGCTGGCCCTGGGCGAATTCCAGCGGGCCTTCATCTAACTTCGAACGCGGTGCGTGGTCCTCGTCCTTCGACAAGCTCAGGATGAGGACCATGGCCACCTCGGCGACGGCGGAAAAACCTCATCCTGAGCTTGTCGAAGGACGAGGTTTTCGCCCGGGTCGCTCATCTCGAAACGGGGCGTCAGATCCCGCCAACAAAGGAAACGACCATGGCCGCCACCGACACCCGCAAGCCCACCTGGGTCAATTATTGGGGCTGGGGCTCCGGCGACATGCTGGGGGCCGGCGCACAGGCGGTGATCACCGGCTGGCTGGCGTATTTCTTCATCACCTTCTGCGGGCTGTCGCCGGTCGAGACGGGCCTGATCCTGGGCCTGCCGCGGCTTCTGGAAGCCGTCACCTGCCCGCTGATCGGCTATGTCTCCGACAACCTGCGCCACACCTGGATCGGGCGGAAGATTGGGCGGCGGAAGGTCTTCCTGATCGCCACCATCCCGCTGCTGCCCGCCTTCGCCCTGATCTTCGTGACCGGCCAGACCTTCACCTACTATCTGGTGACCTTCATCTTCTTCGAGTTCGTCTACACGATGTTCCTGATCCCGTGGGAAACCCTCGCCGCGGAAATGACGAAGGATTACAAGGAGAAGGCCAAGTTCGCCGGCGTGCGCATGATGATCGCCCAGAGCTCGGCGATCCTGGCCTCGTACCTGCCGACCCTGATCATCAACAACTTCGGCGGCAAGGACTCGCCCAACACCTTCCTGATCATGGCCGCCATCTTCGGCGTGCTGTTCAGCCTGGTCGTGACCCTGGTCGTCATCTTCTCGTGGGAGCGCCCCTACACCGAGGCCGAGACACGAATCCAGCCCGAGCCGATGGACTGGGGCAAGGCGGCGTTGATCCCGGTCAACATGTTCCGCGACCTGTTCTCGACCCTGAAGATCAAGGCCTTCCGCCAGCATCTGTCGCTGTACCTGGGCGGCTATATCAGCCAGGACATCTTCAACACCGCCTTCCCGCTGTTCGTCGCCACCGTGATGGTCGGTTCGACTCTGATCATCTCGCAGCTGATGACCACGATGTACGTGGCGCAGCTGATCTCGGTGATGATCGCCATCCGCGTCATCATCCGCACCGGCCCGGTCGTCGCCTACCGCCTGGCCATCACCAGCGTCGGCGCGGCCCTGCTGCTGTTCCTGGCCTTCTACCTGATCAAGCCGGCGGGCTTCGCCGAAGGCGTGGCGGCGCTGAACGGCAACATCTTCGGCGGCGGGCCGGCGGGCGTCCTCTTCTGGCTATTTGTCCCGATCATCCTGGCGGGCCTGGGCCGCGGGACGCTGAACTTCGTGCCGTGGGGCGTCTACAACTACCTGCCCGATGTCGACGAGGCCGTCACCGGCCAGCGCCGCGAAGGCATCTTCGCCGGCGTCATGACCCTGACCCGCAAGGTCGCCCAGTCCGGCGCCATCCTGCTCACCACCAGCCTGATCGGCCTGGGCGGCTTCGTCTCGGCGCCCAAGGGCCAGCCGCTCGCGCAACAGACCCCGGCGGCCATCCAGGCCGTGGTCCTGGTCATGGTCGGCGGCCCGCTGATCGTGATGATCGCCGGCATGCTGATCTCGTGGCGATTCCGCCTCAACGCCCGCACCCACGCGGTGCTGGTCCACGAGGTCGAACGCCTGCGGGCCGGCGCGACCGAGGCCGAGACGCCGGAGTCGAAGGCGATCGTCGAGGACCTGACCGGCTGGAAGTGGGAGCGGCTGTGGGGGCGATGACCCCGTCCTAAAGCCAGCCGTTGGACCTGGCGATGCGCCCCGCCTCGACTCGGTTGGCCGCGCCCAGCTTCTGGGCCGCTTCGGACAGGTAGTTGCGAACGGTGCCGGGCGAGAGGTCCAGCACCTCGGCGATGTCCTTGTTCGAGCGGCCTTCCTCGGCCAGGCGCAGGATCTCGCGCTCGCGGTCGGTCAGCGGATCGGGCTGGGCGTCCCAGATCGCCTCGGAGAGCTCCGGCGCAATGGCTCGGCCGCCTGACGCGATGGTGCGAACGGCCGCGGCCAGCACGCTGCTGGGGCCGTCCTTGAGCAGATAGCCCTTCACCCCCGCCTCCATGGCTCGGCGCAGATAGCCCGGCCGCCCGAAGGTCGTAACGATCAGCACCCGCGTGGCGGCGCCATGGACCTTGAGCCGCGCGGCCACGTCGATGCCGGTCAGATGCGGCATTTCGATATCGGAGATCAGCACGTCGGGCTTCTCGGACGTCACCAGCTCCAGCGCCTGGGCGCCGTCCGCCGCGCGACCGACGACCTGGATGTCGCCCTCCATCTCCAGCAAGGCGCTGAGGGCGCCCAGCACCATCTTCTGGTCTTCGGCGATGACGACGCGGATCACGAGGCCGCCTCCACGGGGGCGACGGCGACGAGGCGCGTGCCACCCTTGTCCGAAACGATGTCGAGGTCGCCGCCGATGGCCGACAGGCGCGCGCGCATGCCCTTCAGGCCCGATCCCTCGACGAAACCGCCGCCCTTGCCGTCGTCGACGATGCTGAGCGTGAGGGCCACGGGGCTCGGGGCCAGCCGGATCTGGCAGCGCGTGGCGTCGGCGTGGCGGATGACGTTGGTCACGGCCTCGCGCAAGGCCATGGCCAGCACCGCCTCCTGCCCCGGATGCCCTTCGATCTCGGCGGCCGTGATCTCGGCCTGGACGTTGGCGGCGGCCAGCGCCGTCCGGGCGCGCTCCAGCTCGGTGGTCAGCGAAGCGCCCTTCATGCCCACCACCGCCGTGCGGACCTCGGCCAAGGCCTCACGGGCGGCGGTGGCGACCGACTGCATTTCGCGCTCGGCCGCCTCGGCGTCACGGCTGACCAGACGCGCCGCCAGCTCGGCTTTCACCGCGACCAGGGTCAGGGTGTGGCCCAGGAGGTCGTGCAGGTCGCGCGAGATGCGCTCCCGCTCGGCCGTGGTGGCCAGGGCCCGAACCTCCTCATGGGCCAGGGCCAGCTCCCGGTTCTTGCGCTCGACATCGGCCTGCATCAGGCCGGCGAAGCCGGTGATGCCGCCGAACAGCACGCCCGAGGCCCAGACGGGCCAGTTGTTGTCCAGGAACAGCGGCCCCAAGGCCAGGAGCAGCACCTCCATGCCGACCATGGTTCGCACGGCCAGACGCCTGGAGGGCAGCCGCGCGGCGAACGACATCGCGTAGATCGTGTAGACGCTCCAGCCGATGTGGAACCACGACAGGGAAAGGCCGATGCCGAAGATCGCCAGCACCTGCCACAAGGCCGGCCGGCCGCGCTGTTTCCAGATCCAGTAGAACAGCCCCAGGAAGGCCGCCAGCCCTGCCACGGACGCCGCGACCTCCACCGAACCCGGTCGCCGGAACAGCCAGGCGATGAAGTAGAACGGCAGGTACGAAAGGAAGATCAGGCTCCAGCGGCGGCGGTTCAAGCCGTCCGCCAGCGGCGTGCTGTCGGCGTCGTCCTGGGTTCGAGTCGCGGTCGCGGGGTCCATCCGGGCGATCTCGCGCGCGGGGCTCATCACGGTCAAGCCGCCTGCCGCCGCCAGGCCGCCCAGGCGCCGGCCACGGCCGCCGAGCTGATGACCGCCAGCACCGTGACGTGCCGCTGGACGTCGGCCATCGGCGCCATGCCCGACAGCATCATCGACAGCTTGCCCAGGTGGTAAGAGGGCGTGACCTCGGCGACCTTGGCGATCCAGGCCGGCATCAGGTCCAGCGGCATCCATAGCCCGCCGAACAGGCAGAAGCTCAGGAACAGCAGGTTGGCGACCGCGGCCGCGCCTTGCGAGCCCATGCGCAGCCCGATGTTCAGGCCGACCAGGGCGAACGGAACGGCCGAGCCAAGACCCAGCCCCAGGGTGGCGGCCCAGCGCCAGGGGACCATCTTCACGCCCCCGAACCAGGCCAGCACGCCTAGCAGGCCGATGGCCGTGGCGACCAGCGCCAGGGCGGCCACCAGGCGCCCGGCCAGATAGCCGCCGGCCGGCAACGGCGCAATCTGCTTCAGCTCGATCAGCTTGGCCTCGCGCTCGGCGGCGACCGCCGCGCCGAAGCCGAACATGGCCGGGGCGATGGCGGCGAAGATCACGTAGTTGGCGAGCATGACGTGGGCGATCTCCTCACGCCCCTTGCTAAGGCCCAGGCCGATGACGCCGTAGAACAGCAGCGGCAGGGCCAGGCTGGGGATCAGGAACTGCGGGGTGCGCCAGGTCGAGACGATCTGGGCGTGGGCTTCACGGGCATAGACGGCGAGCGTGTGCATCTCAGGCGACCTCGGCTTGGCGTTGGGTCGAAGAACCGACCAGGCGGGTGACGGCGTCCTCCAGCGACGCGCCGGCGACGGTCAAATCATCGACGGTCTCGTCGCGGGCCAGGAGTTCGCGCAGGGTGGCGGGGGCCGACGTGGTCAGCAGGGTGACGCGGCCGCCGTCGCGGCTGACGCCGGTGACGCGGGCCAAGCCGGCCAGTTCGGCGTCGGTCAGGCGCGTGCGGCAGCGGATGGCGACGCCCGAGACGCGGGCCTTGATCGCCTCGGGCGCGCCGTCGGCGATGACCTGGCCATGGTCGATGACCACGATGCGGTCGGCCAGGGCCTCGGCCTCATCCAGGTGGTGGGTGGTCAGCAGCACGGCGCAGCCGCGGGCGATCTCGGCGCGGACGGCGGTCCACAGCGCGCGGCGGGCGTCGATGTCCATGCCGGTCGTCGGCTCGTCGAGCACCAGGAAGTCTGGACGTCCGGCGATCGCCAGGGCGAACTGCACGCGGCGCTGCTGACCGCCCGACAACGCCCCGCAGCGGCGGCGCTCCAGCCCCTCCAGGCCGGCCAGGCGGATGATCTCGTCCAGCGGGCGGGGCTTGCGATAGTAGCCGCGGAACAGGTCGACCTGCTCGCGAACGGTCAGGGTGCGCGGCAGGCCGGCCTCCTGCAGCATGACGCCCATACGCCCTCGAGCGGCGACGTCGCGCGGATCGCCGCCGAACAGGAAGGCCTCGCCCGCGTCGGGACGCAGACGGCCGGTCAGCAGGGCGACGCTGGTGCTCTTGCCCGCGCCGTTGGGGCCCAGCAAGGCCACGCACTGGCCGGGGCGGATCATCAGATCCAGCCCGTTCAGGGCCAGGGTCGCGCCCCGCCGCTTGATCGCCTTGGAAAGCGCCGCGACCGGCGGCGGAAGATTGAGTGACATGGGTTGGCTCCCTCGATGCGAAGCCAGCATGCCGCCGTCCGACGCGGCCCATCAGTGCCGGGCGTCATCAGCCCGACATGACATTCGTCACCCCTGTGGCGTCACCCTGCCCTAAGCCGCCGCATTCCACGCCTTGGTCATCAGGGTCACCGGCGAGAAGTCGCCGAACGTCCAGCGCAACGGCACGGCCGCCGGGCGTCGCCAGGCCGCTTCCGGCCGGAACCGCCACTGGCGCTGTACGCCCTCGGGCCAGGCCTGGCCGGGCGGCGGGTCCCAGTCGATCTCGACCCGCCCCCGCAGATGCAAGAGGTCGCCGGTGTCGAAGTCGACGAACAGCAGGGCCGCGCGGGGATTCTCGACCAGATTGCCCAGGGTGTTCATGAACCGGTTGCCCCGGAAGTCCGGCACGACCAGCTGGCCGCCCATGTTCTTCACAAAGCCCGGCAGACCGCCACGGTGCGAGATGTCGACCCCGCCGTTCTCAGCGCTGCCGGACACCGTTGCCACGAAGAAGGTGTCGGCGCCGGCGATCTGGGCCACGACGTCGGGCGCGTCGATGGCGACGGCCTCGGCCGGGACGGGTGAAGCCGGCGCGGTCTCGACGGCGCGGGTCTGGATGTATTGCGGGCAATTGCCGAAGCTTTGCAGCACCTTGAGCCGCAAACCTCTCGCATCGGCGGCCTCGATCAGGCCGTTGGCCCGGTTGCGGCGACGGGTGGCGAAGTCCAGCCCCAGGGCCCCGAACGGCCGTCCGGCCCGAAAGAACTCGGCGCCCGGCTCGCCCGCCCGTGGCAGGGCGTGGACCTCCAAGGTCGTCGCGTCGGGGCTGGAGACGAAACCCGGCGCGCCGGTCAGCACGGTGGCGACCGGCCAGCCGACCTCATCCACCGTGGCGATGAACAGATAGGGCAGCAGCGGGAAGAACGCGCGGTGCTGGTCGGGCATGAACGGCCGGATGCCGGTCACGCCGGGCGGATTCACGCCCGCCCGCGCCTGGGCGGCCAGCTCGCCCGCATGGAACGGCCCGTCCATCCTACGCGACCGCCACGGCGGCCTGGATGAAGTCCGGCATCGGCTGGAACCAGGGTTGCGCCTCCACGCGCGCCAGCCAGGCCCGCACGTTCGGATAGGGCGCCAGCGACACGCCGCCGTCCGGCGCATGGGCGACGTAGCTGTAGCAGGCCAGGTCGGCGAGGGTGACATGGTCAGCGGCCAGGAAAGTCCGCTCAGCCAAGTGGCTGTCCATGAAGGTCAACACCCGGGCGGCGATCCGCGCGGCGCGGGCCGGGTCGTCGGGCAGGCCGAACAGCACGATCATCCTCGCGACCGCCGGGCCATGCATCACCTCGCCCGCCGCGATCGACAGCCACCGCTGCACCGAGGCGGCGGCGACCGGGTCGCGTGGCATCCAGGGGCCGTCGGGCGCGTAGCGCCGCGCCAGATAGACCAGAATGGCGTTGCTGTCGGCCAGGGTCAGGTCGCCGTCCTCCAGCACCGGGATCTGGCCCAACGGGTTGCGCGCCAGGAACGCTGGCGAGACCCGCACGTCCTTGGGCGAATCCGCGAAGACGTAGGCCAGGCCCAGGGCGTTCAGCAGCAGGGCCACGCGGTGGGTGTGCCCGGACAAGGCCGTGCCGTGCAGCGATGGCGGTCATGAGCGATCTCCGTCTTCGGAGTCGCATCTTCGCCATTGCGCCAATCGGAATGAATTGAGCAAATCAGCAATAGATTTTTCCATATTCCGGAACAGCCTATGGATCGCCTCGACGAGCTCTCCCTGCTGGTGGCGGTGATCGACGCCGGCGGCCTGGCCGCGGCCGGACGGCGACTGCGGCGCTCGCCCGCCGCCATGACCCGCGCCCTGGCGGCGCTGGAGGAGCGGGCCGGCGCGCGGCTGATCGAGCGCACCACCCGCCGGCTGGCCCCGACCGAGGCCGGTCGCGAGCTGGCCGAGCGCGCCCGCCGCCTGCTGGCCGACTACGAGGCGGCGCTGGAGACCTCGGCCCCGGACGCCGTGCGCGGCCTGCTGCGGATCACCGGCCCCACGGTGTTCGGCGGCCGTCACCTGGCGCCCATCGTCAACGCCTTCCTGGCCGAGCACCCCGACGCACGCGCCGACGTCACCCTGCACGACCGAAACCTGGACCTGATCGAGTCCGAGCTGCACGTGGCCCTGCGCATCGGGACGCTGGCCGACTCCAGCCTGGTGGCGCGGCGGGTGGGCGGCGTCCGCCGGGTCACCATCGCCTCTCCCGACTACCTGGCCCGACGCGGCGCGCCGAGAACGCCGGCCGATCTGGCGCGCCACGAGACGATCCTGACCACCGCGGTCTCGGCCACGCCGGAGTGGCGGTTTGACGCCGGCGGCCGTCCGCGCGCCGTGCGGCTGGACCCGCGCCTGCGGATCAACGATGTCGAGGCCGCTCTGGCCGCTGTGCGGGCCGGCCAGGGCGTCGGCCGCGCCCTCTCCTACCAGGTCGCCGATGACCTGGCGGCGGGACGGCTGGTCCGCCTGCTGCCGGACTACGAGCCCGCGCCCTTGCCGGTTCAGCTCCTGACCGCCGGCGGACGCTTCATGCCGCCGCTGGTCCGCGCCTTCCTCGACTACGCCGCGCCGCGGCTCGAACGCCTGGCGGTCCTGCGCGAGGACACTCAAGGTCAAGCTTGAGACCAATGTTCGTCGAACTGCGCCAATCGGCCGCGCACGGCCTTAACCATGCTCGGCGGACGTTGCCTCTACGATCAGCCGTACTCTGGTGATCGAGGCGTACTTCTCCCCATGGACCTTCGCGAAGCCCAGCGGCTGGCCGCCTTGAGGTCCTACAAGGTCCTGGACACGCCCGCGGACGCCGCCATCGATCGCTTGGCGACCTTGGCGGGCAACCTCTTCAACGCGCCGATCGCCCTGGTCTCGCTGGTCGACCAGGAACGTCAGTGGTTCAAGGCCAGGATCGGCCTGGACGCCTGCTCGACACCGCGCGGCCAGGCCTTCTGCGCCCATGCCGTGGCCATGCCGCCCGAGTCGGTCATGGTCGTCGAGGACGCCGCGCGCGACCCTCGCTTCGCCGACTTCCCGCTGGTGACCGGACCGTCGCGGGTTCGGTTCTACGCCGGCGCGACCCTGACCACGAAGGATGGCTACAATCTGGGCGCGCTCTGCGTCATGGACAGCAGGCCCCGCCCACGCCCCTCCGAGACCGAGCTGGAGCGCCTGAAGCTGCTGGCGCGCATCGTGGTGGACGAGTTTGAGCTCGCCAAGGCCCACCGTCTGACCGCGGAGAAGCAGCGCCTGCTGGAGCTGGCCGAAAGCATGGCCGGGGTGGGCCACTGGCGCTATGACGTGGCCGCCGACAAGGTGACCTGGTCCGACCAGCTCTATGTCATCCACGGCCAGGACCGGGAGACCTACACACCCGGCCTGGAGTCCGACCTCTCGTACTACGCGCCCGAGGACAGGCTCAAGGTTCGGCAAGCCTTCGAGGCCGCCGTCGCCACCAAGGGCGGCTTCGACCTGCGGCTGCGGCTGACCCGGCCAGATGGCGAGGCGCGGGACGTCGTCGTCCGCGGCGTGTGCGAACTCGACGATCATGGCGAGACGGTCGCCCTGTTCGGCCTGTTGCAGGACGTCACCGATCATACCGAGGCCCTGCGGGCGATCGAGCGCTCCAGCGCCCGCTACAAGCTGCTGGCCGACAACGCCGGCGACATGATCTCGCGCCTCGACGCCCAGGGCGCGATCCTGTTCATGTCTCCCGCCAGCAAGGCCGTCCTGGACTACACGCCCGAGGAGATGCTGGGAAAGCGGGTCATCGACCTGACCCACCCCGAGGACAAGCCGGCCGTGCTGGCCTACTACGCCGCCTTGATCGCGGCGGGCCCAGGCGCGGTCGCCGAGCCCCTGCAGTTCCGAGGCCGCCGCAAGGACGGCGAATGGCTGTGGCTCGAGGGCCAGCCTACCCTGTTCTTCGATCCGCAGACCGGCGCGCTCACCGGCATCCAGGACGTGGTCCGCGACATCAGTTCGCGCAAGGCGATGGAAGGCGCGCTGGAAGCCGCCCGCGCCGAGGCCGAGACCGCCGCCAACGTCAAGGCCGAGTTCCTGTCGAACATGAGCCACGAGCTGCGCACGCCGCTGACCGCGGTGCTGGGCTTCTCGCGCCTGATCGCCGAACAGCCCGAGCTGACCGACACCACCCGCCGCTTCGTCGAACGCGTGTCCAGCGCCGGCAAGGCCCTGCTGTCGACCATCAACGACATCCTCGACTTCTCCAAACTGGAGGCCGGCCAAGTCGAGATCGTCCGCCAGTCCGCCTCGCCGGCGGCCCTAGTCATCGAAACGCTGGACATTTTCTCGCTGCAGGCCGGCGAGGCGGGCGTGGGCTTGCGCGGCGAGGGCCTGGACGCCCTGCCCACCAGCCTGGACCTGGCGGCCGATCGCGTGCGGCAGGTGCTGCTGAACCTGGTCGGCAACGCGGTGAAGTTCACCGACCAGGGCGAGATCGTCGTCGAGGCCCACTACGAGGAAGGCCGCCTGAAACTGGCGGTCCGCGACACGGGGGTGGGCATTCCGCCCGACCGGCTGGACGCTCTCTTCAAGCGCTTCTCGCAGGTCGACGGCTCGTCCACCCGCCGCCATGGCGGCACCGGCCTCGGCCTGGCGATCTGCAAGGGCCTGGTCGAGGCGATGGGCGGGACCATCGGCGTCGACAGCGTCGTCGGCCGGGGCTCGCGCTTCTGGTTCGAGCTGCCCGCCGACCTCGTGGGCGCGCCGTCGGCGGCCATCCGCGCACAGACCGTCGCCTGCGCGCCGGGCCGCCGCGTGTTGGTGGTCGACGACAATCCGGTCAATCGCGACCTGGTCGCCACGGTGCTGGGCGGCCTGGCGGTCGAGGTGACCGAAGCGGGCGACGGCGCCCAGGCCGTGGTGATCGCCCAGACCCGCGCCTTCGACCTGATCCTGATGGACCAGCGCATGCCGGTGATGGACGGCGAAAGCGCCGCGCGCGGCATCCGCCAGGGCGACGGCCCCAATCGCCGGACCCCGATCATCGCCTTCTCGGCGGACGACGCCATCCGTATCGACGAGACCCTGTTCGACGGCGCGCTGGCCAAGCCGCTGGATCCTGCGGCCCTGCTGCGCGCCGTCGCCTCTGTGATGATCAGCCGCGGCGTTCCGGCGGCGGCCTAAGGCGAAGTTTCCTCGGAGCCCAAGCGCCGACCCGGCGTTTTCACCTCGCGTAACAGCGAGGTGGCGTCATGCGTAGCTCATCCTTCCGTCGGGATACGATCACCCGGCCGATCTTCCAATGGGCCAAGGGCGTGCTGCCCGCCCTGTCGGAGACCGAGCGCGACGCCATCGAGGCCGGCGACACCTGGTGGGACGCGGCCCTGTTCACCGGTGACCCGGACTGGAACGCGCTGCTGGCCTTCCCCAAGGCCGAGCTGAGCGCCGACGAGAAGGCCTTCATGGAAGGGCCGGTCGAGACCCTGTGCGCGATGCTGGACGACTGGCGCATGACCTGGGAGACGCGCGACCTGCCTCCCGAGGCTTGGGACTTCCTGAAGCGTGAAAAGTTCTTCGGCATGATCATCCCGAGGGACTATGGCGGCCTTGGCTTCTCGGCCCTGGGCCACGCCGAGATCGTGCGCAAGATCGCCACCCGCTCGACCTCGGCGGCGGTGACGGCGATGGTGCCAAACTCGCTAGGCCCGGGCGAACTGATCCTGAAGTTCGGCACGAAGGCGCAGCAGAACTACTGGTTGCCGCGCCTAGCCGACGGCCGCGAGATCCCCGCCTTCGGCCTGACCAGCGCCGAGGCCGGCTCGGACGCATCGGCCATGACCGACGAGGGCGTGGTCTGTCGCGGGACCTGGAAGGGCGAGGACGTGCTGGGCGTCCGCCTGAACTGGCGCAAGCGCTACATCACCCTGGGCCCGGTTTGCACGGTGCTGGGCCTGGCCTTCAAGCTGCGCGATCCCGACCGTCTGCTGGGCGGCGAGGAGGACATCGGCATCACCTGCGCCCTGGTCCCGACCGACACGCCCGGGGTCAGCATCGGTCGTCGTCACCTGCCGGCCTTCCAGACCTTCCAGAATGGTCCGAACTGGGGCGAGGACGTCTTCATCCCGCTGGACCTGATCATCGGCGGGGCCGAGCGGGCCGGCCAAGGCTGGAAGATGCTGATGACGGCTCTCGCGGCCGGGCGCGGCATCTCCCTGCCCGCCATGTCCGGCGCGGCCGCGGCCTACAGCGCCTTGACGACAGGATCCTATGCCCGCGTGCGCCAGCAGTTCGGCGTCGCCATCGGCAAGTTCGAGGGCGTGCAGGAACGCCTGGCCCGCATAGCCGGCAACGCCTATCTGGTCGACGGCGCCCGGCGGCTGACCTGCGTCGGCCTCGATATGGGCAAGCATCCCTCGGTGATCTCGGCCCTGCTGAAATCGGGCGCGACCGAGCGGATGCGGACCGTGGTCAACGACGCCATGGACGTCCATGGCGGCAAGGCGATCATGGAGGGCCCGCGCAACTACATGGGCAGCCAGTACCGCGCCGTGCCGGTCGGCATCACGGTCGAAGGCGCCAACATCCTGACCCGCAGCCTGATGGTCTTCGGCCAGGGCGCGATCCGGGCCCATCCGTATATGCTGCGCGAGATTCTGGCCCTGGGCGAGGATGACGCTGACAAGGGTCTGGCCGACTTCGACGAGGTCTTCTGGCGGCACGTCGCCCACGCCCTGCGGAACGGAATTCGCGCCACGGCCCGCGCGTGGACCGACAGCGCTTTGTCGCCCGCCCCGAACGCCGGCCAGGCCCGTCGCTTCTATCGCCAGCTCTCCCGTTACAGCGCCGCCTTCGCCCTGACCTCGGACATCGCCCTGCTCACCCTGGGCGGCGCCCTGAAGCGCAAGGAGATGCTGTCGGCGCGCCTGGGCGACATTCTCTCGGAGATGTACTTCCTGTCCGGCGCCCTGAAGCGCTGGGAGGACGAGGGCCGGCAAGACGCCGACTTCCCCTTGCTGGAATGGAGCGCCCAGACCGCCTTCGCGACGATCGAGCAGCGCTTCGACGAGATCTTCGCCAATCTGCCGAGCCGCCTGGCCGGCTGGCTGCTGCGGGCGGCGGTGCTGCCCTTCGGAGCGCGTCGCCGAGGGCCGTCGGACGGTGTGACCCGCGCCTGCGCCGACCTGCTGCTGCACCCCTCCCCGACTCGCGATCGTCTGGTCGAAGGCGTCTATGTCGGCGGCCGGGACGAGGCGATCGGTCAGCTGATCGACGCCTTCGAGCGGGTCGTGGCGACCCAGCCGATCCATGACCGCCTCAAGGACCAGGGCGTGCGGGACTGGAAACAGGGCCTGGACAAGGGCCTGCTCAGCCCCGAGGAGACCAGCGCCCTGGCCGCCGCCGACGAGGCTGTGGCCAAGGTCGTTGCGGTCGACGACTTCGCCGCCGAGGACCTGTCGCCCCGCGTTTCCGAAACCCCGCCGCTGTCCGCTCCGCCCAAACGCCGACGCGCGGCGTCTGTCGCGGGGCCGACAATAGGTCGCGCCCCCGCCTAGAAACACGACCTTGGAGGCAGGCTCGGCGTCGCTGTACAAACACGGTCCGACGCTGAGTCCTGAAAGGTCCATCGCTCCATGCATACGCAGAGAATTCTGGTGACGGGCGGCGCGGGCTTCGTCGGCTCGCATCTTTGCGATCGACTGCTGGAAAGCGGCGCCGAGGTGCTGTGCGTCGACAACTACTATACCGGCTCGCGCCTGAACGTAGCGCAGAACCTGGCCAACCCCCGCTTCGAGCTGCTGCGGCACGACGTAACCATGCCGCTGTATGTCGAGGTCGACCAGATCTACAACCTGGCCTGCCCGGCCAGCCCCGTGCACTACCAGTTCGACCCCGTGCAGACGACCAAGACCAGCGTCCATGGCGCCATCAACATGCTGGGCCTGGCCAAGCGGGTGAAGGCCAAGATCCTGCAGGCCTCGACCTCGGAAGTGTACGGCGACCCCACGATCCATCCGCAGGTCGAGAGCTACTGGGGCAACGTCAATCCGATCGGCATCCGCTCGTGCTACGACGAGGGCAAGCGCTGCGCCGAGACCCTGTTCTTCGACTACTGGCGCCAGCACAGATTGCGCATCAAGGTGGCCCGGATCTTCAACACCTACGGCCCGCGCATGCACCCGAATGACGGGCGGGTGGTGTCGAACTTCATCGTCCAGGCGCTGAAGGGCGAGGACATCACCCTCTACGGCGACGGCCATCAGACGCGCTCGTTCTGCTATGTCGACGACCTGGTCGAGGGCCTGATCCGGCTGATGAACACCGGCGACGACGTCACCGGCCCGATCAACCTGGGCAATCCGGTCGAGTTCACCATGAAGCAGCTGGCCGACCTGGTGCTGGAGCTGACCGGCAGCCGATCGGAAATCGTCCACCGCCCCCTGCCGTCGGACGACCCGCGCCAGCGCCAGCCCGACATCACCCTGGCCAGGCAGCATCTGGACTGGACGCCGACCGCGCCGCTGAAGGTGGGACTGATGAAGACGATCGAGTACTTCGACGGCCTGCTGAAGGCCGCTTAGGTCCTTGGCTTGAAGAGCTTCAGGTCCGATGACGGGCCATCGCTCCGGCCGCCGAACCAGCCCATCCAGAAGTGAGCGTAGTCGCGCAGCATGTCGCGCGGCACGAACAGGCCGTGGTAGTAGGGCGTGTCGACGCCGATCACCAGTTTCGGGTCGGGCCTGTCTTCGTACCAGGTGCCGAACAGGCGATCCCAGATCGGCGCGATGGCGAAGTGGCCGGTCGGGTGACTCATGTCCAGCTTGTGGTGCGCCCGGTGATGATTGGGCGACTGGATCAGCCAACGCCCGATCCAGCCCCAGTCGGCGTCGATCTTGGAGTGGATCAGGAAGCCGATCGCGACGACCAGCACGTTGACATAGATCATCACCTCGGCCGGCGCGCCCAGCACCGCCAGCGGGAAGTTGACGATGAAGATCGCCGTGAAGGTCACGGGATGCTGGCGCACCGAGGTCACCACGCCGAAGTCTTCGGCCGAATGGTGATAGCGGTGCAGCGGCCAGAAGAACTTGGTGTGGTCCGTCCGGTGCGTCCAGTAGTCGAAAAAGGTGTAGAGCGCGAAGTACAGAGGCAGCTGCAGCGCGAAAGGGATCGGCGGCGGGCCCAGGTTCACGCCCGTGGCGGTCTTGATCGCCTCGTGCAGCCAAGCGCCCGACACCATCGACGCGCCCAGCATCAGCACCCGGCCGACCAGGTCCAGCACATGGCCCTGTCCCAGGACGAACACGGCTAGGTCGGTGTTCAGCGAGGGCGTGCGGGCCAGCAAAAGCTGGCGGATCGAGCTTTCCTTCCAGCCGACCGCCGCGCACTCGATCCACAGGGCCGAAGGCAGCAGCAGGAAGACCAGGAAGACGTTGTTGAGGTGGTCGTGGACGGACGTCGTGTGCAGCGTCCTGCCCAGGATCGTCAGAGTCAGCTCGGCCGGGATCAGCTTCAGCGCCAGCCACCAGGCCCCGCCCGCGGCGGCGGCATAGGCCAGGAAGCCGGCGATCAGCAACCCACGGCCCAGCGGCGTCGCGCCGCCGGCGGGCGCGGTCTCGGCGACGCCGTTCTCGACGGCGGCCTGCAGCGCGACAGGTTTCAAGGGTTCACTCCCCCGGGGATTTCAGGCCGCCATTGATGCTCCGGCGCCGTTAAAACTTGGTGTGGCGGCCGCGACCTTGGGTTTCCACATGACAAACGTCACCTCGGACGCGTGATCCCAGGCACTGCAAGGTTTTGAGTCGATCCGGCAGTTTCCTCGCCAACAGAGGAGACCTCCCATGCCCTTCCCGACCCGCCGCGCCGCCCTGCTGGCCGCCACGGGCCTGGCCGCCTTCAGCGCTTCGGCGCTGGCGACAGGCGCCTTCGCCCAGACGACGCCGTCTCAGCCGGCTCCGGCCAAGAAGGAGCCGTCCACCCAGGTCCAAGGCGTCACCGTCACTTCCCCCTCGGCGGACTCGGGCATGAAGACCTCGATCGACCGCCGCAGCTACAGCCTGGGCAAGGATCTGCAGGCTGCCACCGGCTCGGTCGCCGACGTGCTGCGCAACGTCCCCTCGGTACAGGTCGACGTGCAGGGCAATGTCAGTCTGCGCGGCGATCCCAACGTCACCATCATGATCGACGGGAAGCCGTCCGGCATGTTCAAGGGCGAGAACCGCGGTCAGGTGCTGCAGCAGATCCCCGCCAGCCAGTTCGAGCGGGTCGAGGTGATGACCAACCCGTCGGCCGCCTTCAGCCCCGAGGGTACGGCCGGGATCATCAATCTGATCACCAAGCAGCAGCGCGGCGTGGGCGCGACAGGCTCGGTGCGCGCCAACATCGGCACGGGCGGCCGCAAGAACGGCAGCGTCACTCTGGCTCGCAACACCAAGCGCCTGACCCTGTCGGCCGACGCCGGCTGGCGGCGCGACAAGGCCAAGGGCGAGATCGTCGACGACCGCGAACGTCTCGAGACGACCAGCGGCCGCTACGCGACCAGCCACCAGAAGATCAACTTCGCCAGCCGGGGCCAGTCTTACAACGCCCGCGCCGGCGTCGACTACGACCTGGACAAGCAGACCCGCCTCAGCGCCGAGGCCCGCTACAACGACGTGACCTTCCGCACGGACGCCGGCTCGGCGTTCGAGGGCAAGGACATTAACGGCGCGCCCAATGTCCGTTTCCAGCGCGTGGGCGACGGCGAGATGAAGCGTTCGGTGGCCGGCCTGTCGGGCGACCTGCGCCGCAAGTTCTCGGGCGAGGAGCACGAGTTCACGCTGCACGCCAGCCTGGAGCGCACCCGAGATCGCCAGACCACCCTGGCCGACGGCTTCAACCAACTGCCGGTCGTCTCCGGCTATGTCGAGCGTGTCCGGGTCGGCGACGAGCTGGTCCAGGGCCGCTTGAAGGCCGAGTACAAAAGGACCCTGGCCGGCGGCGCCAAGCTCGTGACCGGCTATGAGCTGCAGGTCGACGACAACGATTACGACAACTTCGGCGCGCGCGGCCCGATCGGCGGCGCGTTGGCCGTGGACCCGGCCCTGACCAACCAGTTCAAGTACGACCAGACGATCCACGCCGCCTATGTCACCTACAACCGCGGCTTCGGCGACTGGACGGTGATGCCGGGCCTGCGCGTCGAGGCGGTGACGATCGACACCCACCAGGTCACCTCGAACCTGAGGGACTCTTACGACTACCTGCGCGCCTATCCGTCGCTGCACGTACAGTACAAGCTGGGCGACACCCGCCAGGTCAACGCCAGCTACAGCCGCCGCATCCAGCGCCCGGCGGCGGGCGACCTGAACCCGTATCGGATCTATCAGGACCCCTATAACTACCGGCAGGGCGATCCGCGCCTGAAGCCGCAGACGACGGACTCATTCGAGGTCGGCTACCAGACGCGCAAGGGCTTCAACTACTATCTCGGCACCCTCTATTGGCGCGAGGCCCGCGACGGCGTCACCGACGTGGTCCGCGACCTGGGCGGCGGCGTGCTGCTGACCACCAAGGCCAACCTGGCCAAGAGCCGCGCCGCCGGGCTGGAGTTGGTCGCCAACGCCCGGATCACGCCCAAGGTCAGCTACACGGTCAGCGGCAACGCGGCCTGGACCGAGATTGGGGCCACGGACCTGGGCTTTCCGGACAGGCGCTCGGCCTGGACCGTCTCGGGCTATGCCGCCCTGAACGTCCAGGCCACGCCCAAGGACTTCGTCCAGGTCAGCGGCTTCGCCGTCGGCAAGCGCCTGACGCCGCAAGGCTATCGCGAGCCGACCGGCATGTTGAATCTGGGCTATCGCCACAAATTCAACGATCGCTTGTCGGGCGTGGTGACGGTCCAGGACGCCCTGAACACCTTCGGCGACAAGCTGGTGATCGACACCGCCGCCCTGAAGAACCGCCGGACCATGGACCTGGACCTGCGGGCGATCTTCGTCGGCTTTACCTACGGTTTTGGCGGCCAGGGCGTTCAGAACCCGCGCCGCGCCCGCGAACCGGTCTTCGACTTCGGAACGCCCAGCGGCGGCGTGGGACCGATGTAGTCGCGCGGGCTCTCGCCGGAACCGGAGGCGGCGCGGCTCTCAAGGAGCCGCGCCGCCTTTCATCCTAGAAGGTGTAGCGGAAGCCGGCGAAGAACTCGCGGCCCGTCTCGTGATAGAACGACACCAACTGACTGCTGTCGTAGTACTGGTCCTGCACCTCGTTGGTCAGGTTGACCGCCTCCAGGGTAAAGGCCAGGTGCTTGTTCCAGGTGTAGGTCAGCGAGGCGTCGAAGTTCAGGGTCGCCTTGGTGCCTTCGACGTCCGAACCGTTGCGGCCCGGAATCTGCGTCAGGTACTTGCTGCGATAGGCCGCCGACACGCGGCTGCTGATCTTCTTGTTCTCGAAATAGAGCGTGGCGTTGTAGCTGTTCTTCGACAGGTTGGTCAGCGGCCCAACGGCCGCCACCGCGCCGGTCGACGACAGATAGGTCACGTTCGACGTCACATGGGTGTAGTTGCCCAGGAAGCCGAACTGGTCGAACGGCGCCGGCAGGAAGGTGAACGGCTGCTGGTAGTTGATCTCGAAACCCTTCAGCGGACCGCCTGGCGTGTTGACCGAGGTGCTGAACTGCCAGACCGGCAGGTTCGGGGCGCAGCCCGGGGTGGTGCCGCAGGCCGCGATGGCGGCGCTGTCGGGCAGGTTGAAGGGGTTCTTGTCGAAGGTGGACAACGGCGAGGTGTAGCTCTGAACGAAGGTCGAGATGTCCTTGTAGAAGTAGGCGAAGGACAGCAGGGCCTGAGGCTGGAAGTACCACTCGATCGCCGCGTCGACCGTCTTGGCGCGATACGGATCCAGGAACGGGTTGCCCGAGCTGACGGTCTTGTTGCTGCCCGTGCCGATGTTCACGCCGGGCGTCAGCGAGCCCAGGTTCGGGCGCGACATGACCTTGGCCGCGCCGAAGCGCAGCAGCAGGTCCTCGCGGGGTTCGACCACCATGTTCAGGGCCGGCAGCACGTCGGTGTAGGAGCGCGTGGCGGTCGTGGCCGAGATGGTCTGATAGTTCACGCCGCTGACGGTCGAGGGCACCACGCCATAGCCGAGCGCCTTCTGGCGGGTCTTGACGTAGCGCACGCCCAGATCCCCTCGGACCGGCACGCCGAACGCATCGAACTTGAAGTCGCCCTGGACGTAGCCCGTCGTGTCCCACTCGTCGATCGCGTAGTTGCTGCCCAGGCTGGGCTCGCGGCCCAGGTTGTAGATGCCGCAGCCGGCGGTGAAGCACGAATTACCGAACGGGCTGGTCCACACCGTGCCCGGCGTCGTGGTCACCGTCTTGCCGTAGTTGACGTCGTCCATGTGCAGGACGGAAATCGCCCTTTGAAGGTCCGGCGTGATCCACGAGGTCACGTTGCCGGCCGGAAGGCTCAGGCTCGAGAAGTCGATCGTCTGGGCGTAGGACGAGCGCGGTATGGCCTTGAGTTCGGCGGAGTTGATCGGGTTGATGTTGGCCGTCGTGCCGTTCGAGCGGGCGAAGGCGGTGCTGTCGGCGCCATAGGCCTTGTACGACAGGCCGCCCTTGAGCTTCAGGTTGTCGTTGAAGTCGTAGGCCACGTCGAACTGGCCGGTCTTGTAGCTGTTGTCGACGAAGCCCTGGACCATGCGGACCTCCGCCAGCGTCCAGGCGTCGGCGTTCTTGGTGTCGCCGGTTCCGTACTTGATGACCGGATACGCATCGCCGCCGCTGTAGTCCCAGCTGTAGCCCTGGACGTTGTACTGATCCCACTGGACCGTGTTCTGCACGGGGTTCGAGAAGGTCGACTTCGAGAAGCCGACGACGCCCCGGACCTTCAGCTTGTCGGTCAGCTCGCGCTCGCCCGTCAGGGTGAACTGACGGAACTCGGTCTTCAGCTTGTCGAAGCGCTGCTCGGTCTTGAGATCGACATTGTTCAGCGTCGCCTTGGTCATGACCGGGAAGTTCGCCCGCGGAGTGCTGATCGTGTAGTCGATCACGTCCACCTGGTTGATGCCGCACGAGGCGGGCGAGCTCGCCGTACAGGCGCCGGCCGTCTGGGGCGTGAAGGTCTCGAGGAAGTCCTCGTTCCGCTGGCCCTTGAACATGGCGTACAGCGCGTCGAACGAGACCGTGGTCTTGTCATCCGGCTGCCATTGCAGCGAGCCGGTCATGCCCAGGCGATCCTGCTTGTTGCGGTACCAGTCGAAGCGCGGGATGCGCGGGTGGACCGCGCCATTGGCCTCGGCGCAGGCGGCGGCGTTCGTCGCGCAGGTCACGCCCCTTACGCTGCGAAAGCCCGGCGCGGTCGCCGTACCCGTCTGCCAGCGCACGGTGCTGGTCCCTTCGTCGAGCAGGTCGCGCTTGGAGTAGGCGACTGAGAACAGGGCGCCGATGGTGTCGTCGCGCCAGGTGTTCGAGATCAGGGCGGCGACGCGCGGCGAGGCCTTCTCGGCCTGGTCGTTGTAGCCCATCTTGCCCGACACCGCGAAGTTGAAGCCGCGCTTGTCGAACGGATGGGCGGTGTTCAGATCGACGGTCGCGCCCAGCGAGCCCTCCTCCGTCTCGGCCGAAGCGGTCTTCTGCACCGTGATGCGGTTGAAGAGGTCCGAGGCGAAGACGTTGAAGTCGAACGAGCGGCTGCGGTTGGTGCCGCCCGAGGCGTCGGTGCCGCCTGAGGTGGTCAGGGCTTCCATGCCGTTGATGCGTACGCGGGTGAACTGGGCCCCCAAGCCGCGCACCGAGATCTGACGGCCTTCGCCGGCGTCGCGGGAAATAGCGACGCCCGGGATGCGCTGGATGGATTCCGACAGGTTCAGGTCCGGGAACTTGGCCATGTCCTCGGCGTAGATCGCATCGACCGCCGCGGCCGAGGAGCGCTTCACGTTCAAGGCCTGGGCCAGGCTGTTACGGAAGCCCGTCACCACCACCGCCTCGACGGTTGAATCGTCGCCGGCGGGCGCCGGGGCCTGCTGGGCGTCGGCCGCGCCCGCTGACATGATGGAGATCACGGCGGCCGCTCCGCAGAGCAGGCGCGCACGCAGGCGGAAAGCGTCCGAAGAAGCCATTTCTTATTCCCTCCCTATCGGTGTTCTTATGACACCGGTATCAATTCTGAGTATGCTGCGATTGCTTTCGATTTTTTGCAAGCCGCAGAAAGCGGGACGCATTGACGCGGCGGGGCCCAAAAGCGGTTGTCGCCCAGGGCTCAACGGTGAAAGCGCAGGGAAAACGAGGAGCAAGCGGGGTGTCGCCATCGCGTCCCAGGCCGCGACGAACGGGGTTTTTCAACTTACCCTTGTTGAATTGCGGCGCCTTTTTGTCCGAAGCGCGTTGAGTCGACGCACTCAGCGTCACCGCAGGACATGATGCGCAGGTTTCGGTTCGAGGTCGTCTCGCCTGAACACTTCCCCGATCCGGAAGGCGCGCTGCTGCGCAACCTCGACGAAGCCAGGCGCGAAGCCTTGCGGCTGGGCGCCGCCTTGGTCCGTGACTATCCGGAAGCGTTCGCCAAGCCTGGGCCGTGGCGGATGGTCATCTTGGACGAGACCGGGTGCATCTTGGGCGAGGTCGAGCTAGGGCCGCGACCGCCCCTTCGCTTGGCCAGCGCGCAGCCCGCCTCGCTGCAGCCTGGGCAGCGGCTTGGGCCTTGGACCGTCGGCGGCGGCCAAGTTTATCTGCGCCAGCGACCGGGCAAGAAGGACCGATAGCGTATCCAGATCCTGGCGCGAGAAGCCCGAGAACACGCTCTGATGCGTGGGCGCCAGCTCGGCGAGGACCGCCTCCACCAGCCCCTGCCCGCTGGACGTCAGGTCCACGAGAACACGACGGCGATCCTCCGTCGGCGTCGTGCGCTCGACATGACCGGCGGTCACCAGGCCGTCGATGGTGCGGGTCAGGGTGGTGCGGTCGGCGCCGATCGCCGACGCCAGGGCCGTCATCGACGACAGGCCCTCCTTGTAGAGCGTATCCAAGACGAGCCACTGGCCGAAGATCAGTCCATGCCGGCTCAACCGATCACTCACCAGCAGGCGGCGGGCCTGTTCGGTTTGGAAGAGCAGTCGGTTCAGGTCGTCGATATCGAGCGGCAAAGGTCGATCCTGGCGTCTCCAGACAAGCTTTCAACGCAGAAACCAGGCTTTCCGATGACGTCGTTCGCCGGTTTCTCAACCGTGTTGCAAGGACGCACTCGCCTTCAGCCCCTGACGGCCGTCCACCCGACGACAGCGATCACCAACCAGCCGATCAGGAGACTGCTCGTGAAATTGCGGGCCAGCCAGTCCCGGGTCTTGTTCAACGCCAACATGCAACGCCCCTAAACGCACTCGCGCTCAAGCTGACAAGTGATTCTATCCACAGGCAAGCAATCCCTCGGTGCAGGGTTGCGACTTCATCGGAACGTCGCGAAACCTCCGATGTATTCGCTGCACATCACTTAGAAATTAACCATCAATTAATAAAATAGATAAGTCGTCAATCCTACTTTCGGCAAGCTTGAGCGTAAATTTCCTTTTCCGATCAGCAGAATTGACGCGTAGATCAAAATATAATGCGATGTCCTGCCGCATTACACTGCATCGCCCCTCCCGATACACCTTCTAGGAATAGCGATTTGGACCCGCGAACTTGAGGGGGCGTCATTGAGGTTTGATATCGCCCGCCAAGCCAAACGGCTGGCGGCGGCCATGATCGGGTGTCTGCTGGCGACGCCGGTCGCCGCCCAGGTGCTGGAGATTGGCGCCGACGGCGCGGTGACGCGCTTCGATGGGCCGTCAGTCTTCACACAGGAGGGCGTGCAAAGCATCGCTCCCGCCCCTTCGTTGGCCCAGCCCCTGGCGGGCTCCGACGCGGTCCGCCGCCAGCTCTCGACGGCCGCCAACGCCTACGCCCTGGATCCCAAGCTGATCGAGGCCGTGGCCTGGCGCGAAAGCCGCTTCCGCCCGGAAGCCCGCTCGGACAAGGGCGCGATCGGGGTCATGCAGCTGATGCCCGGCACCGCCCGCGACCTGGGCGTCGATCCGTTCGATCCCGCCCAGAATATCCGCGGCGGCGCGATGTATCTGCGCCGCATGCTGTCGGCGTTCGGCGGCGACGTCCGCCTGGCGCTCGCCGCTTACAACGCCGGCCCCGCCGCGGTCCGCAAGCATGGCGGCGTACCGCCCTACGCCGAAACCCAAGCCTATGTGACCTCGATCCTCGGCCGCATGGCCGCGACGGGGACCGTCCTCGCCGTTCCCGCCCTCGGAGCCTCCCAGTGATGCGTAAGTCTCTCCTCGCCCTCGCGGCCCCCCTCGCCTCCGCCGCCTCGCAAGCCCACGCCCAGGCCGTCCAGGCCGATCCGCAAGGCTCCAGCGCCCTGCTGGCCGGCGTGATGTGGCTGCAGGGCTCGCTGATGGGCAATGTGGCCACCGCCGTGGCCGTCATGGCCGTGGCCGCGGTCGGTTTCATGATGCTGACCGGCCGCCTGAACTGGCGCTACGGCGCGACCGTGATTCTGGGCTGCTTCATCCTGTTCGGCGCGACCACGATCGTCAGCGGCATCCGCGCCGCCTCGGGCGCCGCCTGAACCATGGCCGCTCCGCTGGATCGCGACGTGGTGTTCGGCGCCCTGACCCGCCCGCAGATGTTCGCGGGGGTGACCTACAGCTACTTCGTGATCAATGGGGTGGTCACCGCCGAGCTTTTCCTGATCACCAAGTCGTTCTGGGCCATCGCCGCGGCGCTGGTGATCCACGCGATCGGCTACGCGGCCTGCCTGCGCGAGCCCCGCATCTTCGATCTCTGGCTGACCAAGGTCAGCCGCTGTCCCCGCGTACCCAATTTCCGAGCCTGGCGATGCAACAGCTACAGCGCCTGAACCCCCGTAAGGAAACCTCGGCCGGCAAGCGCCTGCCCTATGCGCGCCACCTTGACAACGCCACGCTGGAGACGCGCGACGGCCTGCTGATGCAGGTGATCCACCTAGCCGGCCTGCCATTCGAGACCGCTGACAGCGAGGAACTGAACTATCGCAAGGCGGTGCGCGACGTGATGCTGCGCGGCCTGGCCAGTTCGCGCTTCGCGCTCTACCACCACATCGTCCGCCGCCAGGTCGACGCCTCGACCCGAGGCGCCTTCGCCGACGCCTTCAGCGCCCAGCTGGACGCGACCTGGAGCGAGCGCCTGGCCGCGCGAAAGCTCTACGTCAACGACCTGTTCCTGACGATCGTCCGCCGCCCGCTGCAGGGCCATGGCGGCGTCGTCGACGGCCTGCTGCGCGCCCTGAAGGGAACCGGCAAGGCCGAGGCCGCCGCCCTCCGGGCCGCCGACCGCCGCGAGCTGGACGCCGCCCGCGACAGCCTGCTGTCCGCCCTCGCTCCTTATGGCGCGCGGCTGCTCGGGATTTACGATGGCGCGACGGGCCGCTGTTCCGAACCGCTGGAATTCCTGTCCTGCCTCTACAACGGCGAGATGCGCCCGGTGCTGGTTCCCCAGGGCGACGCCGGCGAGTACCTGCCCTATCGCCGCGCCAGCTTCGGCCTGGAGACGCTGGAGCTGTCTCGGGCCGGCGCCCTGGGGCGGAGCTTCGGGGCGATGGTTTCGATCAAGGACTACCCGGCCCAGACCACCCCGGGGATGCTGGACGACCTGCTGCGCCTGCCGTGCGAGATGGTCGTCACCCAGAGCTTCGGCTTCGTCGACCGCCAGCCGACCCTGGAGCGGATGAACCTGGCGCTGCGCCGGATGAAGGCGGCCGACGATGACGGCCTTTCCCTGCGCGCCGATCTGACCCGCGCCAAGGACGATGTCGTCTCGGGCCGCGCGGCCTTCGGCGAGCATCACCTGACCGTGCTGGTGCGCGGCGAGAGCCTGGACGGGCTGGATCGTTCGACGGCGGAGGTGATGTCGGCCTTCACCGAGATCGGCGCCATCGCCGTGCGCGAGGACATCAATCTGGAGCCCGGCTTCTGGGCCCAGTTTCCGGGCAACTTCAAGGACATCGGCCGTAAGGCGATGATCTCGACCGCCAATTTCGCCGGCTTCGCCAGCGGCCACAACTTCCCGGTCGGCCAGGCCGACGGCAACCATTGGGGTCCCGCTGTCACGCTGCTGGAGACCACCTCGGCCGGTCCGTACCACTTCAACTTCCACAAGGGCGACCTGGGCAATTTCACGGTCATCGGGCCGTCGGGCTCGGGCAAGACCGTGGTGCTGAACTTCCTGCTGGCCCAGGCCCGCAAGTACAGCCCGCGCATCGTCTTCTTCGACAAGGACCGCGGCGCCGAGATCTTCCTGCGCGCGATCGGCGGCCGCTATGAGACCCTGCGTCCGGGCCAGCCGACCGGCTTCAACCCGCTGGCCCTGCCCGACACCGCCGCCAACCGCCGCTTCCTGACCGAGTGGGTCGCCAAGCTGGTCGCCGTCCCGGGCGAGGCCCTGTCGGCCGCCGACGCCGCGCGGATCAAGGACGCCGTAGACGCCAGCTACGACCAAGCTCCGGCCCTGCGCCGCCTGCGTTGGTTCGCCGAGCTGTTCCGTGGCTCGCGCCGTCCCGACGCCGCCGACCTGGCCGCCCGTCTGGCGCCCTGGCACGGCGCGGGCGAGCACGCCTGGCTGTTCGACAACGAGACCGATGGCCTGGACCTGGACCAGCTGACGCTGGGCTTCGACATGACCCAGCTGCTGGACGACCCGGCCCTGCGGACCCCGGCCATGATGTACCTGTTCCACCGCGTGGAGCAGCGCCTGGACGGCCACCCCACCCTGATCGTCATCGACGAGGGTTGGAAAGCCCTGGACGACGACATCTTCGTCGCCCGCATCCGCGACTGGGAAAAGACCCTGCGCAAGCGCAACGGCGTGGTCGGCTTCGCCACCCAGAGCGCCCAGGACGCCCTGGAGAGCCGCATCGCCAGCGCCATCATCGAGCAGGCCGCGACCCAGATCTTCATGGCCAACCCCAAGGCCCAGGCCAAGGATTACTGCGAGGGCTTCGGCCTGACCGCGCACGAGTTCGAGCTGGTCAAGACCCTGCCCGACACCGCGCGCTGCTTCCTGATCAAGCACGGAACCGACAGCGTCGTGGCCCGCCTGAACCTGGCCGGTGCGCCCGAGCTGCTGACCGTGCTGTCGGGCCGCGAGAGCTCCGTGCGCAAACTGGACACCCTGCGCGAACAGCTGGGCGACGATCCGGCTGTCTGGATGGAAAGACTGGTGAGGGCCGCATGACGACCGCCTGCGCTCAACCACCGGCCGATACGGCGATGGTCCAAGGGCTGATCGGCTCGGTCGATTGTCGCGTCCACGACCTGGCCACGAGCGGCTACGCGGCCCTGGCCGGCCCTGGCTCGCCGGTCGCCCTGCTGCTGACCGGCTTGATGACCCTGTACGTGGTGTTCGTCGGCTACCGGCTGCTGCTGGGCCGTGGCGGCGTCCGCGTCGGCGACGCCACCCTGATGGTGCTGAAGATCGGTCTCGTCGTGGCCCTGGCCACCAACTGGCCACTGTTCCAGACGCTGGTCTACGACACCCTGACCAAGGGCCCGGCCGAGGTCGCCGCCCTGCTGCTGGGCGGGCTGCCGGGCCAGCCGAGCCATCCCTTCGTCGGTCTGCAGGACGCCTTCGACGGCCTGCAGAAATCGGCGAGCCTGATGGCCAGCCGCGCCAGCCCCGGCGCCGCGGCGATGCAGGGCGGACCGGGCTTCGGCGCCTTCGCGGTCAACGCCGGCGGCATGACCCTGGTGCTGTCGACCCTCGGCGTCCTGCTGGCCAGCAAGGTCGTGCTGGCCATCCTGCTGGCCCTGGCCCCGCTGATCGCCGGCCTGACGCTGTTCGAGGCCACCCGAGGCCTGGTCGAGGGCTGGCTCAAGGCGATGATCGCCCTGGCGCTGACCCCGCTGGTCGCCATCCTGACCCTGTCGCTGGAACTGGCGATGCTGGCGCCGTCCCTGAAGGCGCTCGCCGAAGCCCGCGCGGCCCAGCAGTTCGCCGCCTTCGACATCGATCCGGCCGTGACCGTGCTGGTCCTGACCCTGGTCTTCGCCCTGGTCATGGTGCTGGCGGTAATCGCCCTGGGCGTCACCGCCGCGGGCCTGCGCCTGCCGCGCGGCCTGGCTGGCGCCGCGTGGAAGGACATCACCGCTGCGCCGGACGCGCCCCGCTACGCCACGCCTCAGATCGAGCCGCCGACCCGCGCCGCGACCATCGCCGCCGCGGCCGCCGCCCTGGGCCGCCGGGACACCGCTCCCGCCTCGACCGACCCGATCGGCCCGCGCCTGCTGACCGTGGTCGCCGATCGCGGCCCGACCGCCGCCCATCCCGCCTACGCCGCCCCGACCGCGCCGCTCGGCCACAGCTATCGCCGCCCCCCCGCCCCCCGCCGCGCCGCCTCGGGCGCCCGGAGAGATCAGTGACCTTCGCTTACCCCCGCACGCCGCTGGCCGTCCTGGCCATGAGCGCCGCCCTGGCTGGCCCAGCCCTGGCCGCCGACGCCCCGCGTCCCGGCGCCGTCGACCCGCGGATCCGCACCGTCGCCTACGACCCCGACCAAGTCGTGCGCCTGACCGGCTATTTCGGGATCCAGACCATGTTGGAGTTCGCCCAGGACGAGCGGATCGAGAACGTCTCGATCGGCGACTCCCTGGGCTGGCAGGTGACGCCGAACAAGAGGGCCAACCTGCTGTTCCTCAAACCGCTGGACCGGACAGCCGCCACCAACATGACCGTGGTGACCGACCACCGCCGCTATGTGTTCGAGCTGGTCGTCGCCGGCCCCAAGGCCTCGACCAAGGACCTGGCCTATGTGGTCCGCTTCCTGGTCCCCGCCCCTGCGCCGGTTTTCGTTGCGGCCATCCCGCCGACGCCCGCCCCGCCGGTGGCCCGCAACAGCGCCTACACGGTGAAAGGCGACGCCGCCCTTCAGCCAACCAAGGTGTTCGACGACGGCGCGGCGACCTATTTCGCCTGGCCGGCCCAGGCCGACCTGCCGGCCGTGTTCGTCGTCGGCGCCGACGGTGTCGAGGGCCTGGCCAACGCCGTGGTGCGCGACGGCTATCTGGTCGTCGACCAGCTGGCGCCGCGTTTCGTGCTGCGGTCGGGCAAGGCCAGCCTGACAGTGACCAACGGCGCCCTCTCGGCTCTTCAGGAGGCCGTCCGATGAGCGGCGTCGATCCGCGCCAGTCCGCGGAAGTGCAGGACGACCTCGCCGCCGCCGACGCCCAGGTCCGCCCGGCCGTCGCCCGCGCCCATGCCGGCCTACCGACGCCGGTGATCATAGCGGGCTTCGGCGTGCTGGGGGTGGGGGTCTTCCTGTGGATGGCCGGCCACCGCGCCGACGCCCAGCCACGCCCGCAACGTCCCGCCAGGACCGAGGCCGTCGCCACCACCGCCCTGACGACGCCGCAAGCGCCCGCGCCGGTCATCCCCGGCCCGCAGTTCACCGAGAACAACAGCCTGCCGCCGACACCGGCCCAGATCGCCGCCATGGCCGCCGAGCCGCTGCCGCCGACGCCCGCCGTCGACCTGGACCAGCGCCGCCGCGCCCCGACCCTGGTGGTCGATTTCGGCGGCGGCCCGGCGCTGATCAAAGCCAATGCCGACGCCATGCCCGCCTCCCTGATGGGCAAGGCGGCGCCGGCCGCCGACACCGGCCTGAACCCGGACGAGAAGTTCGCTGACCGCCTCTCCGCCGGCGACGCGGAGCCCGCCAAGGCCACGGCCATGCGCGATCTGGACGCCATCATCCCGCAGGGCGCGGTGATCCCGGCGGTGATGGAGACGGCGATCAATTCGGACCTGCCGGGCCTGGCCCGCGCCATGGTCACCCGCGACATCAAGAGCTTCGACGGTCAGACCGTATTGATCCCGCGCGGCAGCCGGGTGATCGGCCAGTACAAGTCCGGCGTGGCCCTGGGCGCCTCGCGCGTCTTCGTGATCTGGACGCGGGTGATCCGTCCCGACGGCGTCTCGATCCAGATCGCCTCGCCCGCCGCCGATCCGTTGGGTCGGGGCGGCCTGGAGGGCAAGGTCGACCGCCACTTCTTCAGCCGCTTCGGCGGCTCGATCCTGATGTCGGTGCTGAACGCCGGCGTCGCCGCCGTCGGCAACGCCCGCTCGACCTCGCAGATCTATATTGGCTCGGCGTCGCAAGCCGCCAGCATGGCCGGCACGGTGATGAAGAGCGACCAGGTTTCGCCGACGATCCAGACGCCGCAGGGCGCGCCGGTGACGATCTTCGTCGCCCGCGATCTGGACTTCTCCGGCGTGCGCAAATGACCGCGCTGGCGACCAAACCCCTGACGCCCGGGATGGGCGTCTATCTGGAAGCCTATCTCGCGCCCCTGGCGCCCTGGCTGGCCGATCCGGTGGTGACGGACCTCTACGTCAACCGGCCCGGCGAGCTGTGGGTCGAGCGGCTGGGCGGAGCCGCTGAGCGCATCGAGCTTCCGGCCCTGGACGAGACCAATCTGTGGCGCCTGGCCCGTCAGGTCGCCAGCCTGTCCAGCCAGGGCGTCAGCCGCGAGCATCCCCTGCTGTCAGCCGTGCTGCCCGACGGCGCGCGGGTCCAGGTCGTGGCCCCGCCGGCGACCCGCGAGGGCCTGGCCCTGGCCATCCGCAAGCACGTGGTCAGCGACCTTTCTTTGACCGACTACGCGGCGACCGGCGCCTTCGATCAGGTCCGAGCGCCAAAGACCAATTCCGACTCCATTCTCCGCGCCTTCCTGGACGCCGGCGACGTCCGCAACTTCCTGGCCGCCGCCGTGCGGGCGGGCAAGAACATCGTGGTCAGCGGCGGCACCTCGTCCGGCAAGACCACCTTCCTGAACGCCCTGCTCAAGGAGGTTCCGCGCGACCAGCGCCTGGTTCTGATCGAGGACGCCCCCGAGATCCGCCTCGTCCATGCGAACGCGATCGGCCTGGTGGCCGTGCGCGGCGACCAGGGCGAGGCCCGGGTCACCGCCGAGGACCTGTTGCAGGCCTCGCTACGCCTGCGTCCTGATCGAATTATCCTGGGCGAGCTGCGCGGGGCCGAGGCCTTCTCGTTCCTGCGCGCGGTGGCCAGCGGCCACCCCGGTTCGATGACGACGGTCCACGCCGACGATCCAGCCGGCGCCGTCGACCAGTTGGCGCTGATGGCCCTGCAGGCCGGCGCCAACCTCAGGCGCGCCGACGTCATCGACCACGTCCGGCGCGTCGTCGACGTCTTCGTCCAGCTCCATCGCCAAAACGGCGTCCGCGCGGTTCGGGAGGTCGTCTTCCAGGACCGCTAAGCCACAGCTTTTGTTGAGTTTCCAGTTTCAGGCGCGCCGCTTCCCGCGACGCGTCGAGGGCCCTGTCATGCGTAAACAACACCTGAGCCTGGCGGCGGCGCTGGGCGTATCGATCCTTCTCTCGGCCTGTGGCGGCGCCGGCCCGAGCGGCGGCGGCTCGGGCGTCAGCTCGGCCATCCCCGCCGGCCCGGCCGCCCCGGACGCCATCGCCGCGGCGCCCTCGGGCGACATCCTGCCCGACGAAGCGGCGCGCTTCGCCAAGCAGGCCAGCTTTGGCGCCACGCCCGCGTTGATCACCGCCATCGTCGCCAAGAAGTCGATCGCAGCCTGGCTGGACGAGCAGTTCGCGCTTTCTTCCAGCAGCTATGCGGATCTGGCCGCCAAGCCCGTCCCCGGCAACTTCTGCTCTTCCCAGTTCGCCTCGGGCACGACCGACCTGACCAACTGCAATCGCGAGAACTTCTCGGCCACGCCGATGCAGATGCGGTTCTACGCCAACGCCATCGGCGGCCAGGACCAGCTGCGACAGCGGGTGGCCTTCGCCCTGTCGCAGATCGTCGTCGCCTCGGAACAGGACGTCCACCAGACCGCCGGCCTGGCGACCTTCCAGCAGATCCTGCTCTCCAACGCCTTCGGCAACTACCGCGACATCCTCAAGGCCGTCACCCTGAACGCGTTCATGGGCGACTACCTGGACATGGCCGACAGCAACAAGAGCCAGCCCAACGAGAACTACGCTCGCGAGCTGATGCAGCTGTTCTCGGTCGGCACGGTCCTCCTGAACCCTGACGGCACGCCCCAGACCGACAACACCGGCGCGACCATCGCCACCTACAGCAACACCGATGTCAAGGAGGTGGCCCGCGCCCTGACCGGATGGACCTACGCCCGGCTGAACGGCGCGGCGCTCACCGACAACACCAATCGCGACTGGACCCAGCCGATGGTGATGTACGCCTCGCGCTACGACACCGGGGCCAAGACCTTCCTGGGCAAGACCGTCCCCGCCAACGCTGCGCAGCAGGCCAGCGTCGACGCCGTGGTCGACACCGTGTTCAACCACCCCAACACCGCCCCCTACATCAGCAAACGGCTGATCCAGCAGCTGACCCTGGCCAACCCGACGCCGGCCTATGTCGAGCGGGTGGCGGCGGTGTTCGCCAACAACGGTTCGGGCGTGCGCGGCGATCTGAAGGCCGTGGTGCGGGCGATCTATCTGGACACCGAAGCCCGCACCGTCTCGCAGCTGCCCGGCAAGGTGAAGGAGCCCGTCCTGCTGGCCACCTCGCTGGCGCGGGCCATCGGTTACACGACCGACGGCTACGCCTTTATGACGCGCGACGCGGGAATGGGCCAGGCGCCGTTCCGGGCGCCGTCGGTGTTCAACTTCTATCCTTACGAGTTCCCCCTTCCCCAGGGCGCGGGCCTCATCAGCCCGGTCAGCAAGATCATCACCACGTCCACGACGATGGCGCGGCACAACTTTCTCTACGACTGGACGGTCGGCGGCGACGGGACCCGCGGAGAATTCAAGCCCACCTTAGGCGCCACCGGCACGGTCCCCGACTGGGCGTCGTGGGAAGCGCTCGGAACCGATGACGGCAAGATCCTCGACCGGATCAACCTCGTCCTTCTGAACGGGACCATGACCACGTCCCAGCGCCAGTCGCTGCTGACGGCCATGGCCCAGATCAAGAACAGCAACCCCGCCTTGCAGACCCGCAAGCGCGCCCAGATGGCGCTCTACGTCGTGGCCTCCTCGCCCCTCTTCCAAGTCGATCGGTAAGCTTATGACCGTCTCTCGTCGTGAACTTCTGCGCCTGACCGCCGGCGGCTCGGCCGTCGCGGCCCTCGGCCAACTCGGCCTCTCCAGCGCCCTCGCCGCAGACACCAGCGGCTACCGCGCCATGGTCGGGGTCTTCCTGTTCGGCGGCAACGACGCCTGGAACATGGTCGCGCCCACCGACGGCCGCTACGCCGACTACGCCAAGCAGCGCGGGGCCAGCATCGCGCTGAAACAGGACACCCTGGTCCCGCTGACCGGCACGGCCTTTGGCCTGCACGCCGCCATGGCCCCGCTGAAGACCGCCTGGAACGAAGGCGCGCTCAGCGTCGTGCTCAACACCGGCACCCTGTTCGCCCCGCTGACCAAGGCCCTCTACACCAGCCGTCCGGACCTGCGGCCGGTGAACCTGATGTCCCACGAGGACCAGCAGAATCAGTGGCAGGGCATGCGCACCCGCGCCACGAACAACGACGGCTTCATGGGCCGGATCAACGACCGGGCCCAGGCCGCCAGCCTGCCGCCGCTGATCTCGATCGCCGGCTCCAACCTCTGCCTGATCGGCGACCGCACCGCGCCGCTGATCCTGCCCT